>QFCE01002555.1_pt1 | contig 87822 bp, 84 predicted proteins | sample 5346091 | NCBI WGS metagenome assembly QFCE01 (sample SAMN09062252, study PRJNA434731) | Human gut metagenome, whole genome shotgun sequencing project. | isolation source: stool timepoint A chromium assembly | host: Homo sapiens | collected 2015
GGCCACCAATACCTTTTACCAGCGGATCATCGACCGCACCCAGGCCGAGTCCGACCAGGAGCACCTGCGGGTGCTCATCTGGAGCGATGCGAAGATTCCCGACCGCACCGCCGGCATCCTGGGCACCCCAGACCAGGCGGAGGCCGTCTACCAGCATCTGCTGGCGGACGCCAAGCTCCTGGAGAGGGCGGGCTGCACGGTGCTGGCCATCCCCTGCAACACCTCCCATTACTTTGCCGACCGGCTCCAGGGAGAGCTGCATATCCCTCTCATCCACATGATCCGGGAGACGGTGTCCGCCATTCGGGCCATGGGGAAAACCACCGTGGGTATCCTGGCCACCGACGGCACCGTCCGGACAGGGATTTACCAGCAGGCGCTGGAGGCCGCCGGCCTCACCCCGGTGACCCTGCCGGCACAGCTGCAAAGGGTGGTCATGTCCATTATTTACGATGAGATCAAAAAGGGGGAGACCGGCTCCCGGGAGAAGTTTGGGGAGATTGACGCCTATCTCCGCCAGGCCGGCTGTGACTGCGCCATCCTGGGCTGCACGGAGCTGTCGGTGTACCGCAGCCTCCACAGCCTGCCCCCTTATTACATTGACGCCATGGAGATTCTGGCCGAGCAGGCCATCCTCCGCTGCGGCAAGGCCCTGCGAAACGTATAAAGAGAAGGGGCCGCGCAAAGACGCCGCCCCGTGCCCAACCTTCCAGTAGAAAGGAATATGATTATGAGCCTCACCCTCTATCCCTTGGGGGATTACATTCAGTTGCTGCAAAGGAAAAACCTCCAGCTGGAGTTCTCCGGGGCCCCTCTGACCCGGGAGGTCTCCCTGGTCAGCTGCGACTCCCGGCAGGTGGTGCCCGGCACCCTGTTCATCTGCAAGGGGGCCCACTTCAAGGTGGAGTTTTTGCAGTCCGCCAAGGAGCAGGGGGCCTTCGCCTACCTGTCGGAAAAGCGCTATGACCAGGTGGACCTGCCCTGCATCCTGGTCAGTGACGTGCGTCTGGCCATGGCCCTGCTGGCGGACTTTTACTATAACCACCCCTCGGCCAAGCTGGGGGTGGTGGGCATCACCGGAACCAAGGGAAAATCCTCCACGGCCTACTACTTAAAGTATATCTTTGACGAGTACCTGGCCGCCAAGGGCCAGCCCGCCAGCGGGGTGATCTCCTCCATTGAGACCTATGACGGGGTGGAGAAGTTTGAGTCCCACCTGACCACCCCGGAGCCCCTGGACTTGGAGCGCCACTTTGCCAACGGGGTGGCCACCGGCATGCGGTACCTCACCATGGAGGTCTCCAGCCAGGCGCTGAAGTATGACCGGGTGAAAAACGTGGAGTTTGCCGCCGCGGTCTTCCTGAACATCGGCATGGACCACATCTCTCCCATTGAGCACCCGGATTTCGAGGACTATTTTGCCTCCAAGCTGCGGATTTTTTCCCAGGCCGCCGCGGCCTGCGTGAACCTGGACTGCGACCACGCCGACCGGGTGCTGGAGGCGGCCCGGAGGAGCTGCCCGAGAATGATTACCTTCTCCCAGAAGGACCCTTCGGCCACCATCTTCGGCTCCCAGGTCCGCAAAGTGGGGGGAGACATCCTTTTCCGGGTCAAGACCCCCCGGTACAGCCGGGAGTTCCGGCTGACCATGCCCGGCCTGTTCAATGTCCAGAACGCCCTGGCCGCCCTGGCGGTGTGCGAGGCGGTGGGGGTGCCGGAGCAGTACGCCTTCGCGGGTCTGATGAAGGCCCGGGTCCCTGGACGGATGGAGGTCTACGCCAACGCCGATGAAAAGGTCACTGTCATCGTGGACTATGCCCACAACCGGCTGTCCTTTGAGACCCTCTTCCAGTCGGTCCGGGAGGAATACCCCGGCCGGCGGATCGTCACCGTCTTCGGCTGCCCGGGCTACAAGGCCTATGACCGCCGGAAGGACTTGGGGGAGATTTCCGGCCAGTATTCCGACCTGGTCATCCTCACCGAAGAGGACGCCGGGGAGGAGCCGGTGGAGGAGATCTGCCGGGACATCGCCCAGTATGTGGAGCAGGGGGGCTGTGACTACTCCATTGTCCCCGACCGGGGAGAGGCCGTCCGCCAGGCGGTGATGGGCTGCCAGGTGCCCACGGTGATCCTCCTCACCGGCAAGGGGGCCGAGACCCGGCAGAAGCGGGGCATCGAGTATATTGACTGCCCTTCCGACGTAGACTATGCCAAGGAATATCTCCATGAGTACGATGTCCAGCACGGCATGGACGGGATGAGCAAAGTCCGGGCCCTGCTGGATGTGCTCCCGCTGCTGCGCCGGTATGAGGGGCGCACCATTGTGATCAAGTACGGCGGCTCCGCCCTGGACGCGGCCTCCACCGACACCATTTTGGAGGACGCCGCCGCCCTCCAGTCCGTGGGGGTGCGGGTGATTCTGGTCCACGGCGGCGGCAAGGAGATCTCCGCCCTGCTGGAGCGGCTGCAGGTGGAGACCCATTTTGAAAACGGCTACCGGGTCACCGACCAGACGGTGCTGGAGACAGCGGAGATGGCCCTGTCTGCCCGGGTGAACAAGTCCATTGTGGCTGCTCTGGACCGGATCGGCGCCAAGGCCTGTGGCATCTCCGGCCGGGACGGGGGCCTCATCACCGCCCGGCAGAAGGACAAGGCCCTGGGCCTGGTGGGGACCATCACCAAGGTGGACCCCCGGGTTCTGCGTACCCTGCTGGAGGGGGGCTTCCTCCCGGTGGTCTCCCCGGTGAGCCGGGGAGAGGATGGGGGAGCCCTCAACTGCAACGCCGACGACGCCGCCCGGGCGGTGGCCGAGGCGGTGGGGGCGGACAAGCTCATCTTCCTCACGGACACCGATGGAATTCTCGTGGACAGCCACAACCAGTCCACCCGCATCGCCAAAATGGATGTGAGCCGGGCCAAGGAGCTCATGGACAGCGGCCTGATCGCCGGGGGTATGATTCCCAAGACCCTCAACTGCATCCACGCGGTGGAGCACGGGGTGGGCTCGGTGACGGTGCTGGACGGCCGGATGGAGCACGCCATTCTTTTGGAGGCGATTTCTGAGAAGTCTCTGGGGACGACGATGGAGAAGAAGCGGTAAAGGGGGAGGCGGGTTCCCGGCCGCTGTCCTTTGGGGCGGGCGCTGTGGGTTTTGGCCCGCGCCGTTGGAACGACGGGAACTTGGCCCTCCCGGGCGGGGCCCTATTTCTTTGAAGAAATAGGGGAAAGAACACCAAGGGGAAGGAGGTTCCTTCCCCTTGGAACCCTATTCTCTGGTGCGAAAAACGGGGGAAGGTAGTTGGTTAGATGCGGACCTGGCCTACGGCCTCCAAAACCAACGCCTCATGGCCCGCCCACCGGCTCGGGCGGGCGGGAGAAGTGGTTTGTTGACAGGAGGAAAAAGTGGGAAACCAAACGGTTACTCTCTACTTTCTCCCAAAGGGCACCTTCCCACGCCCCCAGCCCGCCCAGCCGGTGGGCGGGCCGTTACGGGCCTTCCAATGTGAGGGCCGCAGGCCAGGTAACCAGCGAGAAGTACAACTTCCCCCCACACCACCCCACCAGAGAAGGGAGTCCAGAGGGAAGAACCTCTTCCCTCTGGGGTTCTTTCCCCCATTTCTTCCCAAGAAATGGGGCCCCGGCCGGGCAGGCCAAGGTTCCCCGCCGTTCCAACGGCGTGGAGCCAAACCCACAAGGCCGCCCCATCCGCCTCACTCCCGGTTGTCAAACCCGAAGCTGCGAATGAGATTCAAATTGTCCCGCCAATTCTCCTTCACCTTCACCCAGGTCTCCAGATAGACTTTGGTCCCCATAAACCGCTCCACATCTTCCCGAGCCATGGTGGAGATCTTTTTGAGCATGGCCCCCTGTTTGCCAATGATGATCCCCTTGTGGGAGGCCTTCTCGCAGTAAATGGTCACATGCAGGTCAATGATCCCGTTGTCCCGCTCGGAGAACTTGGTGACCTCCACCGCCGTGCCGTGGGGGATCTCTTTGTCCAGGCAGTACAGCAGCTTTTCCCGGACAATCTCCCCGCAGATCTGCCGCTCAGGCTGGTCTGTGACCGCGTCCCGGGGAAAGAGCTGGGGCCCCTCCGGCAGGAAGGTGGCCAGCAGGTCCAACAGCTCCTCCAGGCCCTCCCGCCGCTTGGCGGAGATGGGGACAATGGCGGTGAAGTCGTGGACCTTGCTGTACGCCTCCATCACCGCCAGCAGCTGGGCCTTCTCCACCGTGTCAATCTTGTTGATGACCAGCACCGCGGGGACCTTCATCCCCTTGATCCGGTCAATGAGCTCCCGCTCGGGCCCCCCCACGTTGGGGATGGGCTCCACCAGCAGCAGCACGGCGTCCACGTCGGCCACACTCTTTCTCACCACGTCCACCATGTAGTCCCCCAGGCGGTTGGCCGCCCGGTGCAGGCCGGGGGTGTCCAGAAAGACAAACTGGTTCTCCCCCCGGGTGAGCACCCCGCAGATCCGGTTCCGGGTGGTCTGGGGCTTGCTGCTGACAATGGCCACCTTCTCCCCCACCAGGGCGTTGGTGAGAGTGGACTTGCCCACGTTGGGCCGGCCGCAGAGGGTAATCATCCCGCAGCGCTTCACCGGCACCTCCTCTGTCCCTGGGCCCGCCAGGGGGGCGTCCAGGTCCTCGTTCCAGTGGTCCCGGGTGACCCCCAGACCCTCCAAAATGGCCTCCTCCCGGGCCCGCATCTGGGCCTTCTGGGGGCCCTCGTCCAGGTGGTCATAGCCCAGCAGATGGAGCACCGAGTGGACCGCCAGATAGGCCATCTCCCGCTGGACACTGTGGCCGAACTCCGCCGCCTGGGCCTGGGCCCGCTCCACGGAGATCACCATGTCCCCCAGGGGACACAGGCCGGTCTCCGGGTCCCGCTGGTCCTCCCCCGTGCCGTCGGGGGGGACACCGGGGGTGAGCTCCAGCATGGGGAAGGAGAGCACGTCCGTGGCCGCGTCGATGGCCCGCTGCTCCCGGTTGATCTCCCGAATGCCCTCGTCCGTGGTCAGCAGCACATCCACCCCGCAGGGGACCTGCACCCCTTCCGCCGTCAGGGCGGCGGTGATCACCCGGGTGAGCAGGGGGCGGTAAGGGTTGGGGCCGGAAAGCTCCCAGTCAATATAGATATCGTGATTGTTCATCTCAGCGTTTCGCCTTTCTTCTGTTTTCGTCCTCTTCATAGGCCTTGATGATCCGCTGGACAATGACATGGCGGACCACATCGCTGTCGGTGAGGCGGCACAGGGCGATGCCCTCCACGTCCCGCAGCACCCGCATGGCTTCCTTCAGGCCGGAGACCTTGTCCCCCGGCAGGTCAATCTGGGTCACATCCCCTGTGATGACGATTTTGGACCCAAAACCCAGCCGGGTGAGAAACATCTTCATCTGCTCCCGGGAGGTGTTCTGGGCCTCGTCCAGAATGATGAAGGAATCGTCCAGGGTTCGCCCCCGCATGTAGGCCAGGGGCGCCACCTCAATGTTCCCCCGCTCCACGTACTTGGCATAGCTCTCCGCCCCCAGCATCTCAAACAGGGCGTCGTACAGGGGGCGCAGGTAGGGGTCCACCTTGCTCTGGAGATCCCCGGGCAAAAAGCCCAGCCGCTCTCCAGCCTCCACCGCCGGGCGAGTGAGGATGATCCGGTTGACCTCCTTGGCCCGGAAGGCCGCCACCGCGGCGGCCACCGCCAGATAGGTCTTTCCGGTGCCCGCCGGGCCAACGCCCAGGGTGACGGTGTTGGCCCGGATGGCATCCACGTATTTTTTCTGCCCCACCGTCTTGGCCTTCACAGGCTTTCCCTTGGCGGTCACGCAGAGGACGTCGGCGGCCAGGGTCTGGATTTTGTCCTCGTTGCCCGACTTCACCAGCTGGATGAGGTAACGGACATTCTGCTCATGGATGCTCTCCCCCCGGGCCGACAGGCCGATGAGCCCTTGGATCACCTTGGCGGCATAGGCCACCGGCGTATCCTCTCCGCTGATTTTCAGCTGGTCGTCCCGGCCCACCACCCGGACCCCCAGCTCCTGCTCGATGAGGCGGATGTTCTCATCGAAGGAGCCGAAGATATCAATGGCGTCCTCCATCCGTTCAATGCTGACTGTCTGTTCCATCATGGGCAATTACTCCTCCGCGCGTTCCGCTTCCTTGGTTTTCTCGTCGGCCCCGGTGGTTCCCTTCTCTGGGTGCCGGGGCCCCACCGCCTTCTCCTGGGTGTCCATCTCCACCATCCGGCCGATCTGCTCGGTGCACTGGGCCACCAGCTTCACCTGGAGCAGGTCCCCCTGGCGGGTCACTTCATAGTCCGCCTGCAGGACCTTCCCCTCCTCCATCTGCTCCTCCAGGGCCTCCATGAGCGCTTGGCGGAGCATCTCCTCCGCCTGGGCGGGGTCCAGGGCGATCTCCCTGGTCTCATAGGCCCGGTGGGTCTCCTTTTCCCACACCACGGGCAGCTGCTTTCCCTGGATCGGGGTCCAGGCTCTTTGTTCCGATATTGTATCATAATTCTCATAGGGAATTCCACTGTTTTGATAAAATTTCACCCGCTTGCCCATGAGGGACAGGCTGTAATGGCGGATTTCCTCCCCGGTATAGGTTTTTACCTGGGCCTTCAGGGAGATCTGGGCGGTGAGGGTGTGCCAGGTCTGGGCCAAAACCTTCCCCTCCGCGTGGACCAGCATGGTCCCCAGATCGTGCTCGGTGGGGGTGACGGTGTCCATTTCCATGCGGCCGGAGATGAGGACATCCCCCTCGCACACCGCCTCCCCCTCCTGAAACTGGGCATCCCCCACCCAGGGTTCGATGTGGGTAATCACCCCCGTGGCAGAGGAGACCACATCGGTGGGCACCGTCTCCGCCCGGATTTCCGGCGCAGGGTCCCCCTCCCGGACAATGACCTCCGCCCGGGTGCCGTGGAGGTTTAGGGAGAAATAGGACAGGGCGTCCATGGCCATCATCATCCTGTTCTCCACCTCCCGGATGGGGATGCCGGGGCCATAGGTGCCCACGGACACCCCGCACAGGCGCAGCTGGCTGATGATCTCCTCCCTGGTGACGGTCTCGTTGCCTGTGACCTCAATGGTCAGAACGGTCCGGGACCCGATGGCAAAGAGGACCAGACACAGGGCCACCCCCGCCAGCAGGGCATACCGCCGGCGGAACCGCAGAAAAAAATAGGGCAGTCCCTGCCGCTTCTCCAGCTCCACCCCGCACTGGGCTCCCTGGGCCAGCTGGCACAGCCGGGCGTACTGCCGGGCGGTGACCTGGACCTCCAGGGTGAACAGGTCCCGCTGAACCATCCTCCACAGCACCAGGTTCTCTCTGGCGCAGAGATTCAAAAAATCCTCCGGCTGGGCGCCGGTGATCCGGGCGGTCACCGTGCCGAACAGCCAGGCCAACAACATTTTCACAGCCGACCCCTCTCCCCTTCCTCACAGAATCTCCAGCTTGCTGACCCAGCCAAAGATCCGCAGCTCCCGCTCCCGCATGGCCTTGATCTCCAGGTCCCGCCCCGAGATCCGCAGCACCCAGGCCCCGCCATCCACATGGAGCTCCTCTTTCCCATAGGAGAGAATCCCCTTGTAGTTTTCCAGATATAGCTCCCGGTCTCCCAGCAGCTCCACCTTAGGCACTCCCGCCACGCCGTCAGCGGGCAGGTCCAGCAGGCGGGAGGTCTTCTCCCGAAGACTGATTTTCCGGGGGGCTCGCTCCTGCTCCCAGTCCTCCATCTGACTTCCTCCTCCCCAGTGTGTCGTGTTTCTATGCCTATGCGCCAGCCTCCCCGACCTTGCCTGTCCCCGCCAAAAACAGCCGCCTACACACAGCATCCCCCTGGGCCGGCGTTATGCCGGCCCAGGGGGATGCAAAATACTTTCTTTCAGGTTGATTCCGTCAAAGGGTACTGCCATGCGGCCCGCTTCTGACTGCCATGGGGTTTCCCCGCAGGACAAACAGAACACACTGTTCCTCCTGTTCTCCCGCCCACAGTTCTGCTGAGGGCCGTGGGGAAAGCGGCGGGAATTACTCCCCAGCGGGCAGGGTGTACAGATAGCTCACCGGCTTGGTGCTGTCGTCAAAGTTTTTCAGGCTGCCGGTGACAATCAGGTTGTTGTCGTCCTTCCACTTGACCATCACCAGCTCCGGCGCCTTGGCGGCGTCCTTCTCTCCCTCCTGGCCTGCGGTCTGAATGGACATCTCCGGCAGCTCCAGTTTGGACTCCTCCCTGGTGGCCAGGTCCACTAAGGTGACGTTCCAGTCGGTGGAATCGGCGCTGGGAATCCAGGCCACCACCAGCTTGCTGCCATCGGGGCTGAAGAACTGCTGCCAGCTGGTCACCAGGCCGCTTTTGAACTCATAGATGGTGCTCAGCGCACCGTCGGCATAGGTGGCCACGGTAAAGCCGTCCAGATATTCGCCTTCCCGCTCTCCATAGAGAATTTTGTCCCCGTTGATCTCCACCCGGGTGTTGTCCCCCACGGTGAAATCCTGGGGCAGCGTCCAGTCCTCGGGGATGGGGCCTTTCAGGTCCTCCGCGCCATAGCTCTGCAGGTCGCTCAGCTCCACTTCCTGCTGGGTCCAGGTTCCGCCGGCCAGGGTTCCGCCGCCGCTTCCGCCGCAGGCGCATAAGGCCAGGGCCAGGACCAATGTTAGGGACAGGGCAAGTAATTTCCGTTTCATCATAGTTCCTCCTCAAACGATTCTCGTCAATCATCCATCCGTTTCTCTCACGCTCTTAGCATACCAATCTTTCCAACATCCGTCAATAGATACCAGCATTCTCCAGCCTTCCCGAGCTGGTCCGCGCCGTTCACAGGCTCTCGCCGGACAGCGCCCCATGGATCTGCGCCAGAACGTACGCCTCCAGGTCCTGAGGCTGGAGCACCTGCGCCGCCAGGGCCAGGCCGCCGCCATCCCGGGGATAGCTGACCCCCCTGCGCTGGCCGCCGCCCACCTGGAGCGCCACCACTTGATAGCTGTCCTCCGTCCGAAAGTGGATGTACATATTGGGCCGGCCCTCCAGGGCCTTATGGGCCGGGCAGAGGGTGTTTTTCTTATGGAGGGTGGCCATGTGGTCCACAATGGCCCGGGCCGTCTGCCGCTCCACCATGGTTTTGGGCTTCCAGCGGACCATGCCATGGGTCCCGCTGTCCACTTGGATATACAGCAGCTCCGTCTGCACCGGGTTCTCCACCAGGGGGGCCGGAATCCACAGCCAGGCCGCCGCCACCAGCAGGGCGGAAATCGCCAGCATCAGTCCCGGTTCCCACCAGGCCCGCCTGATGTTCCGGATGCCTGTTCGGATTGTCTGTCTCAGCTCCATGAGGCCTCCTCTCCTTTGGGTACTTCCTCTGTCATGGCACGCTTTTCTCCCCCGGCAGGGCCAGCCTCTGCCGGACGGTCTCCACCACCCAGCGCAGCAGCAAGACCAGCGCGGTCTCCCCCACCCCGGGGCCAATCCACAGGGCCGCCGTGGCGCCGCCGCCCTTCCAGAAGGAGAGAATTTCCTGCAGGCTGACGCCGCCCCAGCGGAACCACTGCCAGCTCAGCATCCCCACCAGGGCATAGAGGGGGAAGAAGCAGAGGATGCCCAGCACCTCGCTGAGCACAATGCCCCGCAGGGCCTGCCACAGCGGCTTTTTCCACGTCAGCAGCAGCGCAAACAGCGGAACCGAATAGAGCAGAACCGCCACAGCAATCCATTCTTTCACAGAAAAAGCCCCCCTTCGCTTTCCCACCCTTCCCGATCACCCCTGGGTTCTTCCCATTTTATCCAAGGTCTATTGAGAGGATGTGAAAAAAGTCTTAAGAAAATCTTATGTTTCCTCCTGGATTGTCCCACAGAAAAACGCCCTTTATTATATAAACGTCTGAGCCTGTCCTTTTTTGACACATTTTTTAATTTTTTTAAGTTTTATAGTTTCCAAACCGGCAGATTCGCTCTTTTTCCGCAAAAAAAGAGCGCGGACACCGGTCCGCGCTCTCTGTCTGGGTCTCAAAGCTGGAAGTTGTAATGGGAGGGCCGTGCCTCAATGGGATCATAGTGGGCCCGCTTGATCACCGCCCGGTACGCCGGACGCATGATCCGATGACAGGTGACCACCTCTTCAATCCGGTTGGCGCACCAGCCGGCAATCCGGGCGGAGGCGAAGAGGGGGGTAAACACATCCTCAGGGATGCCCAGCATGGTGTAGACCAGGCCGGAGTACATATCCACATTGGCACACATGGGAATCTCCGAGCCCGTCTTGGCCTGGATCATGGGAATGCCCATCTCCTCAATCTTCTCCAGCAGCTGGAAGTCCTCAGCGTAGCCCTTGATCTCCGCCATGTGCTTGGCGTACTTTTTCAGCAGCACCGCCCGGGGGTCGGAGATAGTGTAGACCGCGTGGCCCAGGCCGTAGATCTTGCCGGAGTGGTCCCCCGCCTCCTTATTCAGGAGCTTGGCCAGGTAATCCCGGATGGAGCCGTCGTCCTTGGGGTTCACATTCTCTTTGACATACCGGAACATCTCCATGACCTTGGCGTTGGCGCCGCCGTGGAGAGGACCCTTCAGGGACCCCACCGCCCCGGCGATGGCGCTGTAAGTATCCGTCCCGCTGGAGGACAGGGCCCGGCAGACAAAGGTGGAGTTGTTGCCGCCGCCGTGCTCTGCGTGGACCATGAGCATCATGTCCAGCAGGTGGGCCTCTTCCTCCGTGTACTTGGTGTTGGGGCGGATCATCCGCAGAAAGTTCTCCGCCGTGGACAGCCCCTCCATGGGGAAGTGGATGTGGAGAGAGCCCCCTTCAAAGTAATGGCGCTTCACCGAGTAGGCGTTGGCCACGATGCTGGGGAAGGCCCCCACCAGCTTCACCGACTGGAGCAGGATATTGTCCAAGGAGGTGTCGTCCGGGTTTTCATCATAGGAGTAGAGGGACAGCACGCTCCGGGCCAGCTTGTTCATGATATTCCGGCTGGGATTTTTCATAATCATGTCCTCGGTGAAGCCGTTGGGCAGCTTCCGCGCCCGGTTCATGATCTCATTGAAACGGTCCAGTTCCCCCCGGGAGGGCAGATAGCCCATGAGCAGCAGATAGGCCACCTCTTCAAAGCCAAAGGTCCCCGCCTGCCGGTGGGCCTCCACGATCTCATTGAGCTCAATGCCCCGGTAATACAGCTGGCCGGGTACCGGAATGCGGACACCGTCCTCAATCATGTACCCCAGCACCGAACCCACCCGGGTGACGCCGATGGGCACGCCGGTTCCGTCGCTGTTTCTCAGGCCCCGCTTGATGTCCCCTCGGTAGAGCTCTTCCCCGATGTGGTATTCCTGTTCAATGCGGTGGCTCAGGGAACCTGTGTATTGTTCCAGGATCCCGGTCCCATTCTTCTCCATAGCATGGTTCCCCTTTCCTCGGCGGTGTCAATTTCCCAGTTTTTCCTGGGTTTTCTCTTTGGTTTTCTGGCTGCCTTTGTTCTGTTTATTATACCGCGCCCGCCCCTCTCATGCAAGAAAAAATTCCTTCCCGTCATTTCTTTTGGAAAATTTGCTCGATATTTCGCACTTTTCCCTGCATTTTAGTTCACCCTGCAAGAAGTTCAAAAGTTGATTCTTTTTCCTTTGCTTCCCGGTCGGATTGTGCTATACTTGTATGTACCCATATTATATAAAAAACCTGGCAATATGGGGCCCAGAATACTTTCCCAGGAAGGGTGTCGATACGATATGATTACATTACAGTCCGCCGGCGTCCGCTGGCAGAAGGGGACCCCGGTCCCCGCCTCCGCGGCCTCTCCCGCTGACCGGGAGAAGACCATGGCCTATCAGATTTTCCGCCGCCACAACCAGCGGGAGGAGGCCGGTCAGCTCCACCTGAAGTTTGACAGCCTCATCTCCCACGACATCACCTACGTGGGCATCATCCAGACCGCCAAGGCCAGCGGCCTGAAGGAGTTCCCCGTCCCCTACGTGATGACCAACTGCCACAACAGCCTGTGCGCCGTGGGGGGCACCATCAACGAGGACGACCATGTCTTCGGCCTGTCCGCCGCCATCAAGTATGGCGGCAACTTCGTCCCCGCCAACCAGGCGGTCATCCACCAGTACGCCCGGGAGATGATGTCCGGCTGCGGGCGGATGATCCTGGGGTCCGACAGCCACACCCGCTACGGCGCCATCGGCACCATGGGGGTGGGCGAGGGCGGCCCGGAGATCGTCAAGCAGCTGCTGAAAAACACCTATGACATCGCCTCCCCCCAGGTGGTGCTGGTCTACCTCACCGGCTCCCCCGCCCAGGGGGTGGGCCCCCACGACGTGGCCATCGCCCTCTGCGGCGCCGTGTATAAAAACGGCTTTGTGAAGAACAAGGTCCTGGAGTTCGCCGGCCCCGGCATCGCGGGCCTGCCCATGGACTACCGCATCGGCATCGACGTGATGACCACCGAAACCGCCTGCCTGTCCTCCATCTGGGAGACCGACGGCGCGGTGGAGGAGTACCTGGCCATCCACGGCCGGCCCGAGGCCTATGAGGCTCTCCATCCCCAGGAGGGTGCCTATTATGACAGCATGATCACCATTGATCTGTCCAAGGTGGAGCCCATGGCCGCCCTCCCCTTCCACCCCGCCGAGGCCTATCCCATCCGGGAGCTCATGGCCAACCCCGGCGACATCTTCCGGGAGGTGGAAAAGCGGGCCGCCGAGCAGTTCGGGGGCAAGGTCAACCTCTCCCTCACTGACAAGCTGGTGGACGGCAAGGTCGTGGTGGACCAGGGGATCATCGCCGGCTGTGCCGGGGGGATGTATGACAACATCGCTGAGGCCGCCGCCATTTTGGACGGCCACGACGTGGGCAGCGGCTACTTCTCCCTGTCCATCTATCCCCCCTCCGTGCCGGTGAACCTGGAGCTCATCCAGAACGGGGTACAGCAGTCCCTGCTCCAGGCGGGGGCTCTCTTTAAGCCCTGCTTCTGCGGCCCCTGCTTCGGCGCCGGGGACGTGCCCGCCAACAACGGCCTGTCCATCCGCCACACCACCCGGAACTTCCCCAATCGGGAGGGCTCCAAGCCCGGCGATGGCCAGCTGTCCGGGGTGGTCCTCATGGACGCCCGGTCCATTGCCGCCACCGCCCGGAACCACGGGGTGCTCACCCCCGCCACAGAAGTGGACTACGTCCCGCCCAAGCAGGGTAAGCGGACCTTTGACACCCAGGTGTATGACCGCCGGGTCTACTTCGGCTTCGGCCACTCCCAGCCTGAGGCAGAGCTGAAGTTCGGCCCCAACATCGCGGAATGGCCCCCCATCCCGGCTCTGGCGGACAACCTGCTCATGCAGGTGGCCTCCGTCCTCCGGGACCCGGTGACCACCACCGACGAGCTCATCCCCTCCGGGGAGACCTCCTCCTACCGGTCCAACCCCATGAAGCTGGCCTCCTTCGCCCTGTCCCGCCGGGACCCTGACTACGTCCCCCGCGCCCTGGACACCCAGGCCCTGGAGACCGCCCGGCAGGCCAGTTCCCTGCCCGCCCAGGTCCAGGAAGCCCTGGAGAAGCTGGGACAGGGATCGCTGGCCCCCGCCGCTTTCCAGATCGGCTCGGTGATCTTTGCCAACAAGCCCGGCGACGGCTCGGCCCGGGAACAGGCCGCCTCCTGCCAGCGGGTGCTGGGGGGCTGCGCCAACATCTGCTATGAGTTTGCCACCAAGCGGTACCGCTCCAACTGCGTCAACTGGGGCATGCTCCCCTTCACCCTGGCCGAGGGGGACGCGTTCACCTGCCAGCCCGGGGACTTTATCTATGTCCCCGATGTGAAAGCCAAGGTGCTGGCGGGGGATGACACCTTCCCCGCCCTGGCCCTCTCCGGCGGCGCCGTCACCCCCCTCACCCTCTATCTGAAGAATACCACCGGGGAGGAACGGGAGCTCCTGCTCACCGGCTGCCTGATGAACCACTACGCCGCCCAGAACCAGGGCTGAGGAGGAAGCCATGGAGAAAATCAAGATGCAAAACCCCATCGTGGAGATTGATGGGGACGAGATGACCCGGATTCTCTGGGCCATGATCAAGGAGGAGCTCATCCTCCCCTTTGTGGACCTGAACACCGAATATTACGATCTGTGTCTGCCCAACCGGGACGCCACCGACGACCAGGTCACCGTCCAGGCGGCCGAGGCCATCAAACACTGGCACGTGGGGGTGAAATGCGCCACCATCACCCCCAACCTCCAGCGGATGGAGGAGTATCACCTGAAAAAGATGTGGAAGTCCCCCAACGCCACCATCCGGGCGGCCCTGGACGGCACGGTCTTCCGGGCCCCCATCCTCATCTCCAAGGTGAAGCCTGTGGTCTCCTGCTGGAAAAAGCCCATTACCATCGCCCGCCACGCCTACGGCGACATCTACAAGGCCGTGGAGTACCGGGTCCCCGGCCCTGGCAAGGCGGAGATGGTCTTCACCGACGAGGGCGGCAAGGAGCTCTCCCGTCAGACCATCTTTGACTTCAAAGGCCCCGGCGTCCTCCAGGGGATGCACAACCGGGACGACTCCATCCTCTCCTTCGCCCGGTGCTGCTTCACCTATGCCCTGGAGGTGGGCCAGGACGTGTGGTTCTCCTCCAAGGATACCATCTCCAAGGACTACGACCAGACCTTCAAGCTCCTGTTCCAGAAGGTCTATGAGGAGGAGTTCCAGGACAAGTTCCAGGCCGCGGGCCTTCACTACCGTTACGCCCTCATCGACGACGTGGCCGCCAAGGTCATCCGGTCCGAGGGGGGAATGATCTGGGCCTGCAAGAACTACGACGGCGACGTGATGAGCGACCTCATCGCCGCCGCCTCCGGCTCCCTGCCCATGATGACCAGTGTGCTGGTGAGCCCTGACGGCAACTTCGAGTATGAAGCCGCCCACGGCACCATCACCGACCATTACCGCCGGCACCAGAAGGGAGAGGCCCTGTCCTCCAACCCCCTGGCCACCATCGCCGCCTGGGCCGGCGCCCTGAAAAAGCGGGGTGAGTTGGATGGCAACGCCGCCCTGGTCCGCTACGCCGACTGCCTGGGGCAGGCCGGCCTGGACGTGTTCGAGGAGGGCTACCTCTCCGAGGACCTGGCCAGCCTGTGCGACCCCAAGGAGCTCAAAGAGATGCCGGAGAACGGCAAACTCATGAAGCTCATCCGCGCCCGGCTGGAGACCCTCCTGGCCTGAGAAACCCACAAAACACGACAGCAGCCGTCCGGCTCATGCCGGATGGCTGCTGTTTTCCTTTCAGGTACGTTTTTCCCTCCCGGCCGACGGACATCAGAAATACAGCAACCGGTTGGCCTGCCGCCGCAGCTCTGCCCGGAAATCCGGGTGGGCCACGGCGATGAGGTTTTCCACCCGCTGGCGCACCGTGCGCTGGCGGAGCTTGGCCACGCCGTACTCCGTGACCACCAGATCGGTTAAATTGCGGGAGACGGAGACAATGGCCCCCGGGTCCAGGGTGGGGACGATCCGGGAGAGGGTCCCCTGCTTGGTGGTGGCCGTCTGGGCCAGGATGGCCCGGCCGCCCCTGGCATGGTAGGCTCCCCAGGCAAAGTCCGTGGCTCCCCCGGTGCCTGAGTGCTGGTAGGGGCCGATGGACTCGGCGCACACCTGGCCGGTGAGGTCAATCTGCAGGGAGGCGTTCACCGAAACCACATTGTCGTTCCGGGCGATCACATAGGGGTCATTGGTGTACCGGCTGCGACGGACCGTCAGGCGGGGATGCTGGTCCACAAAATCATAGAGGAAATGGTCCCCGGAGATAAAAGAACCCACCGTAATGCCCCGGTCGATGGTTTTACACCGGTTGGTCACCGCCCCGCAGGCCATCAGGTGGGCCATGGCAGTGCCGATCTGCTCTGTGTGGATGCCCAGATCATGCTTCTCCATCAGGTGAAAGCCAATGGCGTTGGGGATGCCCCCGAATCCCAGCTGGATACAGTCCCCGTCCCTCATCAGGTCGGAGACATAGCCGGCAATGGTCTCCTCCCTCTCCCCGATGGGCGGGTCCTGGAGCTGGAAGATGGGCTCATCCACCTCATACACCACATCCGCCATAGAGATCGGCAGGGCACTCTCCCCCCAGACCATAGGGGCCCGGGCATTGACCTCAAAAATAATCTTGTCCGCCCGGTAGACGTGCTCCAAGGTCATAATCAGGTCGCAGCTCAGGTGGACATAGCCGTGCCGGTCCATGGGGGAGACCTGGGCCACAAAGACGTTGGGGGGCAGGCACCGCCGGACCTCCTGCCCATAGTTGTGCTGGTTCACCGGGAAATAGGAGTACAGCCCGCTCCCCCGGGCGGCCACGGACCACCGGTCAAAGAAAAAGGTATGGTGGCGAAAGCGCCCCGCCAGCGCCGGGTCCCGGGTCACAGGGTAGTCGTACCGGCTGATGGTGTTCCAGCAGTCAATCCCCTTCTCCAGCCGGGGGGCGATGGTGTGCAGGTGTTCCAGGAACACCTTGGGCTCACTGCCGTGGGTGGACCAGGTCAGGCAGTCCCCGTCGTCGATCCAGTCCAGGGCATCCTGGACCGTGCCCAGGCGCTCTCGGTAGAGGGCCCCGGGAGACTTGCCCCGATACGCGCCCCGGAGATAGGCCTTCTGCCACTTGTTCATGGTCCCTTCCCCTCCTCCACCGGATCAATGACCTTCATGTAGTGCAGGCAGGTGAGCACCGTCTCCCCTCGCTGGTTGGTCATGACGCACTGGCCGGTGGTTTTCCGGCGGGCCTCGTTGACCTCGGTGATCCAATAGGTGGCGGTGATGGTGTCCCCGAAAAAGACGGGCTTCAGGAATTTCACCTGGTCATATCCCATGGCCAGAATGTCATGGCCGCTGTCCACCCCCGCCATGCCGCTGACGGTGGAGCACAGGCTGAAGGTGAGGCAGCCGTGGACCAGGCGGGTCCCATAGGGCATCCGTTTGCAGTACTCCTCGTTCACATGGGCGGGGAACAAATCTCCAATGATCCCGGCAAAGAGGTACACATCACTCTCGGCAAAGGTCTTGGTGAGGGTGAACTTTTTTCCGATTTCAAAATGCAGGCTTCCCATGCCGCAGGCCTCCCTTTCCTCCCCCAGATGATTTTCCTTGCGGGCCGGGGGGTTCTGTGATAGTATCATAGCATCCATTTGGAAAAATCACATCGGATAATTTCCCAATATTCTGGTACTTTTTCACAAAGGAGACCGCTATGCAAGTCACGGAAATCCTGACGGACCACACCCTGATGGCCCTGGAGCTCCGGGGGGCGCCGGAATACCCCATTCGGTTTTACCTGGACATCATGGACCAGTTTGACCGGGCCGGCATCCACTGGCACTGGCATCCGGAGCTGGAGTTCAACGTCATCACCCGGGGCACCATGGAGTACTACGTGGAAAACGAGCACCACACCCTCACCGCCGGCCAGGGCATCTTCAAAAACGCCAACATCCTCCACATGGCCCAGCCCGCCTCCCACACCCCGGACGCGGAGATGTTCTCGGTCATCATGGACGCCGCCTTCCTGGCGCCGCCTCAGAGCGTCATTTACCAAAAATACGTGGCCCCCTTCCTGGGCAGCCAGGGGCTCCGCAGCCTGTGCCTCTCCCCTCAGGTCCCCTGGCAGCGGCAAATGCTGGACCTGCTCCGCCAGTCCTACGCCCTGAGCCAGACGGAGACGGGGGCCTATGAGCTGCACATCCACCGCCTGATGTGCCAGGTGTGGCAGGCCATCGCCGAGCACGCTCAGCAGCTTCCCCGCCACGACCTCACCGCCGCCCAGCGCACGGACCAGGTCCGGGCCAAGCAGATGATCGCCTTCCTCCAGACCCACTTTCGGGAAAAGCTCACCCTGGACCAAGTGGCCCAGGCGGCCAGCGTCAGCCGGAACACCTGCCTGAGCTGCTTCCGCCGGGTCCTGGGCCTGTCTCCCATGGAATACCTCACCCAGCGCCGGCTGGAGTACGCCCTGCACCTGCTGCTCACCTCTGATCTCCCGGTGGCCCAGGTGGCGGAGGCCTGTGGCTTTGGCGACGCCAGCTACTTCGGCAAACGCTTTCGAAAGCAGATGGGACTCACCCCCTCCCAGTACCGGCACCGGCATCCCGCCACCCGGCAGCCTTTCCCCGCCAACGGAGACCTGTAACAGAAGGCGTCTCTCCCTGCAAGAAACCGCCTGCGGAAGGCTCCGCAGGCGGTTTCTTCTTATTATTCCGTTGTTTTCCGCAAGTCCGCGCCTGTGAGATACTTCCCCATGGGCCGGAAGAGGAGGGCAAAGATCACCAGGCACAGCAGGGTGTCGATGAGCATGTAAAAGCCGTTGTACAGCAGGGAGTACAGCCAGGGAGAGGTCATGGTCATTCCAAAAAAGGCATCAGGCATGTACATGGCCCAGACCGTGGCGCCCACCACCCAGTGGACCACAAACCGGGCCGCGCCCCCCAGGACCGTCCCCAGGAAAATCCCCTTTTCCCTGCCTCTTCCCAGACCCGCCAGGCCCAGTACGGTAAAGGCCACCAGGTAATCCCCCAGAATGGACTGCCAGCTGATGGCAAAGCCCCCGTCAAACATCACCTGGAGCAGACCGTAGGCAAAGCCCGCCACCAGCCCCCAACGGGTCCCCCAGCGCACGGCAAAGAGAAAAATGGGCAGCATCCCCAAAGTGATGGACCCGCCCCAGGGCATCTCCCACAGCTTGAGCATACTGAGAATCTGGGCCAGAGCCACCAAAATGGCCCCTTCACAAAGCATTTGCAGTTTTCGATTGCGCATTCCTTCATTCCTCCTGTTGGTTGGTGAGGAAGCCACAAAAAAAGCCCCCCAAGTGCTATGCCTGGAAGGGTCCTTCTGAGGGGTTCCTACGCCGGCATTATCCGGATCAGGTTCCTGGGTCAGGGCGGCATTACGCCCTTTCTCAGCCGGCATGCGCCAGCTCCCCATTCAATTGTTTTTTTATTATAGTCCACAGCCAGCAGCGTTGTCAAGGGTAACGTCCCAGTCCATGGAGCCCCACACAAAAAGCGGTGCGTTCTATCTGAACGCACCGCTCTTGGAGCTACTGGCCGGACTCGAACCGGCGACCTATTGATTACGAATCAATTGCGCTACCAACTACGCTACAGTAGCAAATGGTAGAAATTATTTTATCACAGAAGTCCCCTTTCGTCAACCCCTTTTTGCTATACCAGTTGTATACCAGGGCGGAATCCCCATTTTCCAAGGATTCCGCCCCTTCTTTTTCTGAAAACGGCAAAAAATTCTACAAAGAGTTATGCACACTTTCCACCGACTTTTCCACAGGGCTGGGGAAAACCGGGGCTGTCCCCGTCCCATAAGGCCGGGAAATTTCTCGGTTGGCATAGGCGTTTAAGTCCGTGCCGGCCCGGGTCCCCGCCAGATATTCATAATAGCCCTGGCTGCCAATCATGCTGCCGTTGTCCCCGCAGAGCTTCAACGGCGGGAGATACAGGGTACAGCCCGCAGCCTGGCAGGCCTGCTCCAAATCCCGGCGGATGCGGGAGTTGGCGGCCACGCCGCCCACCACCGCCACCTTGCCGTAGCCCTTCGCCTGGGCTGCGGCCATGGTCCGGGGAACCAGCTCCTCACTCACTGCGGCGGAAAAGGAGGCCGCCAAATCCGCCACAGGCAGTTCCTCTCCTTTTTGCTGGGCATTGTGGATCAGGTTCAGCATGGCGGTCTTTAGACCGGAAAAGGACATGTCCAGGGGGGCGTCCTGTATGTGCACCCGTGGCAAGGAAAAGGCCTTGTCATTGCCTCCCTGGGCCGCCCGGTCCAAGGGGGCTCCGCCGGGGTAGCCCAGGCCCATCACCCGGGCGATTTTGTCAAAGCACTCCCCCGCCGCGTCGTCCCGGGTGGCGCCCAGAATTTCCATCTCCGTGTACCCTTTCACATCCACCAGCAGAGAGGTGCCCCCAGACACGCACAGGCAGACAAAGGGGGGCTCCAGGTCGGGGTGGGCCAGGTAATTGGCCGCGATGTGTCCCCGCACATGGTGCACCGGGATGAGGGGAACCCCCAGGGCATAGGCCACCGACTTGGCAAAGCTCACCCCCACCAGCACCGCGCCAATGAGGCCCGGGGCGTAGGTCACCGCCACCGCGTCGATGTCTCCCCGGCTCAGCCCCGCCTGCTCCAGGGCCTGGTCTGCCAGCTGGGCAATCACCTCAATGTGCTTCCGGGAGGCAATCTCCGGCACCACCCCGCCATAGATCCGGTGCATCTCCACCGAGGAGGCGATGCAGTCGGCCAGCACGGTCCGACCGTCCCGCACCAGGGCCACCGCAGTCTCATCACAGGAGGATTCCACTGCCAAAATAATCATTGCTCTCGTCCTTTCTCATCCTCTTCCAGCCCCGGCAGCCCCCTCTGCTCCGCCCAGGACTCCTTGGGCTGGAGGGGGGCATCCGGGTCCCGGGGGATCTGAATAAACCGCCGGTAGGCCCACCCGGGAAACTGGCTGCCGTACAGCGCCTGGTGGGCCGCCATGGTCTCTTCCTCGCTCCCCTTTCCGTTGGGGGAGCACAGGCACACCCGGTAATGCACGCCGAAGAGCATGCAATCATACCGCAAAAAGGTATAGCCATTCCGGCGGTAAAAGTTCATGCGCCGCTGGCGTATGCCATCACTTTGGCCCCCTTCCGGGGCCTCGGACTCCACGATGATCCCATCCCAAGACCGAAACTTCTCCCGCAGCAGCCGGAGGAGCTCCGCCCCCAGGCCGCCGTTCCGGCGGGCGGCGGTCACCCCCAAGTAGTCAATCAGGACATACTTTCTCTGGGGGGCCTCCCACAGCAGGGCGTATCCCACCAGCGTCTCCCCCTCCCAGGCCCCCACGGGGTGATAGACCCCGGCCCGGTAGAGCTTTTTCATGGCGGCAAAGGGCTTCAATTCCTCCGGCGGAAAGGCCTCCCGCAGCTCATGCCGGTGGAGGTGGTGGAGTTCCTGCAGGGTCAAATCCCGCAGGGTCATCGGACGAACGTCCGGGTCAGCAAAAGGGCGTCCTCTGTGGGATCTTGGTAATAGTCCTTTCGCCGTCCCGCCTCCTGAAAGCCATGCTTGCAATACAGGGCCACCGCCGCCTGGTTGGAGGGCCGGACCTCCAAGGTCAGAAAGGCCAGGTGGGCCTGCCCAAAGCGGCAAAACACATCCAGCAGCCGGTCTCCAATCCCCTGCCGGCGGCAGGATGGACGCACCGCCACATTGTCAATATATCCCTCATCCAGCACCACATGGAGGCCGGCGTATCCCAACACCTCCCCCTCTGCCCCCTCGGCCACAATGAACGAAGCCGTGGGGTTGAAGAGCTCTTCCTCCAACATGGTCTCATTCCAGGGTGTAGAGAAGCACAGGCGCTCCAGCTCCGCCACCCCGGACAGATGGGAACGGTCCATCGGGACCAGCTGATATTCCATCGTATCGTTTCCTCCCAATCTTCGCCTCCCCCACACTTGGGAGAGGACCGGTGTTCCCTCCTCGGCTCAGCCCTTGGCCTGGGCCCAGCTGTGGCCCGCGCCGGCCTCAGCCACCAGGGGGACGGAAAATTGGCCGGCCCCCTCCATCTCCTGGGTCAGCAGGGCCTTCACTTGCTCTGTCTCCTCCTGGGGACACTCCACAATCAGTTCGTCGTGGACCTGGAGAACCAGCCGGGCCCGCAGGCCCTCCGCCTTCAACCGGGCAGCCACCCGGATCATGGCCAGCTTCATCACATCCGCCGCCGTCCCCTGGATGGGCATGTTCAGGGCCACCCGCTCCCCAAAGGACCGCAGATTGTAGTTGGAGGACTTCAGCTCCGGCAGCCACCGGCGGCGGCCCAGGAGGGTGGCCACGTAGCCAGCCTTCTTGGCCTGCTCCTTGACCCGGTCCATATAGGCCCGCACCCCGGAGAAGGTCTCCAGATACTTTTCCATATAGTCGCTGGCCTCCTGGCGGCTCACCCCGATGTCCTGGGCCAGGGAGAACCCGGAGATCCCATAGACGATGCCAAAGTTCACCGCCTTGGCCCGGCGGCGCAGCTCCCCGGTGATCTCCTCCACCGGCAGACCAAAGACCTGAGAGGCCGTGCGGGCGTGGATATCCTCCCCGGAGCGGAAGCTCTCAATCATCTTCTCATCCCCCGCCATGTGGGCCAGGAGGCGGAGCTCAATCTGGGAGTAATCCGCATCCACCAAAACCCATCCCGGCCGGGCAATGAACATCTTCCGAATCTGCGCCCCCAGCTCGGTGCGCACAGGGATGTTCTGAAGGTTGGGTTCCGTGGAGGACAGCCGTCCGGTGGCGGTGACGGTGTTTTGAAAGCAGGTGTGAATCCGCCCGTCCCCGGCAATGACCTTGGACAGCCCCTCCACATAGGTGGAGTTGAGCTTGGTCAGTTGGCGGTACTCCAGAATCAAGTCGATAATGGGATGATGGGGGCGGAGTTTCTCCAGCACCTCGGCGCTGGTGGAGTACCCTGTCTTGGTCTTTTTCACCGGGGGCAGGCCCAGCTGCTCAAAGAGAACCCGGCCCAGCTGCTGGGTGGAGTTCAGATTAAATTCCTCCCCCGCCTGGGCCCAAATCTCCTCCTGGAGGGCGGCAATGCCGGCGGTGAGCCCCGCCCCAAACTGGGCCAGGGCCTGCTCGTCCACCAGCATCCCCGCCTGCTCCATCTCCGCCAGCACCGGACACAGGGGGAGCTCAATGTCCTCATACACCTTCGTCAGTCCAAACGCCGCCAGCTTCTCCGGAAGCAGCGCATACAGGGCAAACAGCAGGGCGGCATGGCTGGCCATGACCTGCCCGGCCGCCTGGGCCCCCGCCGCGTCCTTCCAGACCTTCGCCCCCAGATATTCCTTGGCAGGGGGTAAGGTTTTCTGGAAATACTGGGCGCCCAACTTGTCCAGCTCATAGCTTCCGTCGGTGGGGGCCAGGAGATAGGCCGCGATGGCCCCGTCAAACACAAAGCCCTGGGCCTGCCACCCCCGGTCCAGCCCCCGGCTCATCACATCTTTTATATGGTAGCCCAGCTTAACAATCTCCGGGCAGAAGAATTCCCGCAAAAAAGAACCGTACGTAGGCAGGGTCTCCTCCCGAAACAGCGCCGCCTGTTCCCCCTGGTCCCAGCACACCACCAGAGCGGACAGGTCCGGCAGCGTCAGCACCGCCACCGTCTGCCCCCGCCACTGGGCCAGCAGGTCCCGCCAGCGGGCCTCCTCGGTCACCTGCTCCACGGTCTCCGCCTGGCGGACCGCCGCCTGGGAACCCTGCACGGCCTCTTCCTGGTCCAGCCCCATCTGCTCCATCAGCTTCTGAAAACCCAGGCGGAGAAAGAGCTCCCGCAGCAGCCCCCTGTTCGCCGGGCGGCGCAGCGCCTGCTCGGGGACAAAATCCAGGGGCGCATCGCAGCGGATGGTGCACAGGTCGTAGGACTGAAAGGCGCTCTGCTTGCCCGCCTCCAGCTTCTTTTTCACCCCGGGCTTGGCCTCCAGGGTGCCCGCCTCCAGACGGGCATATATCTCTGTTAGGGTGCCGTTTTCATGGAGCAGGGTCAGGGCGGTTTTCTCCCCCACCCCCGGAACCCCGGGGACGTTGTCCGAGGAATCTCCCATCAGGGCCTTCAGGTCCACCATCTGGGCCGGGGCAAAGCCGTAGGCCGCCCGAAACGCGCCGGGGTCCATCTCCTGGGTGGTGGTCTTTCCCATGCGGGTGGTAACCAGTTCCACGTAGGTATGGTCCGTGACCAGCTGCAGGGAGTCCTTGTCCCCCGTGGCCACCCGGCAGTCCCAACCAGCGGCCTCGCACCGGCGGGAGATGGTGCCGATCAGGTCATCCGCCTCCCAGCCGGCCAGCTCATAGCAGGGGATGTTCATGGCATCCAGCACCTCTTTCAGCACTGGCATCTGCACCGCCAGCTCCTCGGGCATTCCCTTCCGCTGGGCCTTGTAGTCTGCGTAGGCCAGGTGCCGGAAGGTGGGCTCCTTCCGGTCAAAGGTCACACACACCCCGTCAGGGTCCACTTCTTCCTCCATCCGCCGCAGGATATTCAAAAATCCAAAAATGGCATGGGTGGGAAACCCCTCCTTGTTGTTCAGGGGGTGCATTCCAAAAAAGGCCCGGTTCACAATGGAATTCCCGTCAATCACCAGCAGTTTCATCCCGTCACATCCTTTGCCGCGGGGTACTGCCCCGCTGAATCAGCAGCATCGCATAATAGAGTATTGTACCAACCTTTCCCCAAAAAATCAACGCCTCTCCCCGGGGAAAGAAAAACCGTGTCCCCAAGCCGGGCACACGGTTTTCCATGCAACGGTTTCATGATTGGGCCGCTTTCCATGCGTCCCGATTCTGCTTGGCGCCCTGGAGGTAGAGGATGGACAGCACCAGTCCCACCACACTGTACGCCGCACCGGTGGGGCCGGACACGGCCACATTGACCACCAGCCCGATCACCACCAGCACCAGCACAATCACCCCAAGCACAAAGTTGGCCCCGCAGTTCTCCGGCCGGCCGCAGTTTCGGATGCCCAGGATGCCGATCACCAGGTAGAACACCCCACTGACCGCGCCGAGGACGCTGAACACGCCGGCCGCGGCCCCCAGGACCAGACCCACATCGTTATCACTGGCAAGCAGCAGGCCGCCGGCCCCCAAAATAAGCAAGGACCCCAAAATGGACAGGGCACCCAGAACGGTATAGATAATGCCTGTCACCTTCAATTTTCCCCTGCCGGGTGCATTGTTTTCCATCATGCGTTTCTCCTTTTTCTCTGAAAGCCCAAATCACGCTTTCTTTGTTGTCCATTCAGAATACGTTATCCATCCTCTTTTGTCAACAGGCCTTCGGCTCCCTTCTCCCCCCGCTCTTCCACAACCAAAACCGGTGGCTCCTTCCAAAAATGCTGGGGCGACTCAGCCCGCTCTGTCTTTACCTGCAGGGAGCCGCTGTGCTATCATGGACCCGGTGATAATTATGGAACTGCGTAAACTTGTCTGCTTCCTGCAGATCTGCACCTGCGACAGCCTGTCCCAAGCCGGGAGAAGGTTATACATGAGCCAGCAAGGGGTCAGCCGCCTTGTCCACAGTCTGGAAACAGAACTGGGCGTTCCCCTTTTCTATCGGGGGGCCCAGGGCATCAAGCTGACGGAAGAGGGGAAGCTTCTGAAAAAACATGCAGAACCCCTCTGTCGGGAGTACCAGCTTCTGTTGGAAGAGATTGAGGCGGGCAGACAGGCCGGAAAACCCCTGCGTCTGGGAATTACCTCCGGCATTCTCTTTGCCGCCCAGGACGGTTTGACCAGTCTGGAGCAGCAAAACATCACGCTGATTGACACCTATGACGATCTCTGCGACGAAATGGTGCTGGAGGGCAGCGTCTCCATGGGCATCGGTGTGGAGCCGGTGGACCATACCCGCTTTGAGGTCACCCCTCTGGCCCGGTATCCCCTGTATCTGATCTGCCGGCAGGACCATCCGTTGGCCTGCCGCGCTCAGGTCACCTTTGATGATCTGGCTGGCCAGCACCTGTACCTTCTGGGGCAGCACTACAAGGCCACCCCCAGGCTGCGGCAGATTTTGGCCAGCCGTCGCATTCCCAACCTGACCCTTCACGAGACGGGCTATATGATGAACATATACCGGCGCTGCCAACAGACAGGCTGCGTGGGGCTGGCAGTGCAGTACCCCAACTCCGTCACTGCACAGTTTGACTGCACTGCCATCCCCCTCCGGGAGGACTTTTTCTGGGAGCCCTGCTTGCTCCGCAAAAAAGGGCTCCCTCTCTCCCCTGAGGAAGCAATGCTGAAACGCCAGATTTTATCCTTGTTCCCCTGACCAAACAACGAAGGAAGATGTCCTCATGAACCTGCACCGCAGCGAGATTTCCCGCCGTTGGGCCGCCATCCTGGCTCGTCTGAAAGAGACCCGGCATATCATCGCACTCTCTGTCTTTTTGATCCTGTCCATGTGGTATTTGTTTGGGGCTGTCAACATTACGATCCCCACTGTGATCTCCCTCTTGTATATTTTCAAATACCAGCAGGCCTTTCGCCTGAGAGACGTACTGCGGATCAGCCTGCGGATGACTGTCCTCTGTGGCGCGGCAATAGTCTGCTGGGTGAATCTGCCCCTCTGTATCCTGGGCAACCTGGCGGTTCCTCTCGGTCTTGTCTACTCCCTCAGCGACCGGTTTACTCCCAAGGCCTACTATATCTACGTCATGGAATTCGTCTTTTTAGAGATGCTGCCTGTTTCCGGCTCCGCCATCCTCACCCGGTTTTTCGCTCTGTTCTACGGCCTTTTGGTTTTCGCTGCGGCCTTCTACTGCTATGCCAGGCGGGCCAAACGGCGGCGCCACTATGGCACAGTACGAAAGGGAATGAAAACCCTGGCCACCCAGCTGGAAAACCGGGCGCTGGGGACCCCTGACGACGGCTTAGCCCAGACACTGGCCACCCTCTGCGCCCATATGAGCCACGTGGTCTACACCTCCCGGAATACCCGGTTCCTGGCCACAGGATATGGAAAAATCAATTACCTGTTTCTCCTTTTCTTCCAGCGAATGGCCTATTGCCTCGCCCACTTTTTCCCCGCCGGACAGACGCTGGCTCCCCAGGACGCCTCTTACCTTCGCCAGCTGAGCTGTCTGCTTGCCGCTTTGGAGACCAAGCTGGACCCGCCGCACAGCCAGCAGCTCCTCCGCAGGCTCCAGTTTCTTCAGGACACCTGCGCCCTTTCCTCCCCCGCCGGAACGGAGGCCATGGCAGAGGCGCTCGCCCTTCTGGTTGATGCCTTGGAGGAGATGGCGCACACCCCCATGGACCAGGCCATGACCCACTGGCCCCTGCTGTCTGAGGAACGGAAAACTCTGGACGGTCTTTTCCAATTCCACCGCTTTCAAAGCCGGTTCGCCATTCGGCTGGCGGTGGTGCTCTGCCTCTCGTTCACCTTCGTGTATCTCACCCAGTGGCCCTTTGCCTACTGGTACCCCATGACCGTCTTTCTGATGCTGATGCCCTACGCAGAGGAGAGCGCGGCCCGCATCAATAATCGGGTCCTGGGGAATCTGCTGGGGCTGCTGATGACCGCCCTCCTTCTCTCCCTCTTCCACAGTCTGCCGGCCTATGTCTTTCTGGTGGCGCTGATGACCTGCCTGATGTACTACGTGCCGCTCACCTCCACGTCCATGTCCACCTATGGCACCTGCTATGGCATGATCCTGGCCATTCTTCTGGTGGATATCCGCCTGGCCATCGGCCTTCGGCTGGCCTATGTGGCCATGGCGGCGGTGACCGCCTGGACCGCCAACCGCTTCCTCTTTCCCATCACCGAACCTGGCCAAGTGCGGGACAGCCTCCAAACCCTGTTGGAAACAGACGCCCGGATGCTGGCGGAACTGCAGGAAATGCTCTCCTCCAACAGCAGCCGGCACTCCTTTCGCCAGTATCTGATTCGGAGCAATATGCTCACCCAAGAAATGGAGACCCTCCTGGCGGGAAGCCCCAGTACAGCGGCCCACACCCTCCTTCTCCATCTGCTCCCCCTTCAGCGTAAGCTCAGCACCGAGCTGGAGCTGCTGGCAAGCTACGTCCACGACCACCCAGGCCGCTTTCTCCCAGAACAGCGCGGGGAGCTCCGCACCCTATTTTCGTCCCTTCAGAAGACACTTCAGGCCCTGGAGCAAGGGAGCTCGCCTGCCCCAGTCCCGGCGCCCCTCCCCTCCCTGTCCAAGGAACAGGTATACTTCCACACCCTCTTGTCCAACTGCGTGGAGACCCTGGAAGACACCCGGGCCCTTTTGCTCTGCCGCTTTGCTTGCGCCAAGAGAGCCGGTCTTATCTCCTGTTCCCACTGAGAAGGCCCGCTGCCTTTTAAGCGCAAACGCCCTGGCTCCTCCAAAAAGCCGGGGCGTTTATTGCGGTCATTTCTCCGCCAGTACAGCATGGTAGAAATACCCGTCGGACAGCGCCACCCCCGGGGCCCCTTTCCAGCTCATGGCCCCGGTGACCTGCATCTGATCCCCTTCCTTCCAAGCCCCACATGCCTCCTCCGGCAGAAACACCGCCACTGTCATCTCCTCTCCAAGCTCCGAGACCTCAGCCTGCTCCAACAAAACGTAAGGTCGCCCCGCCTGATCCCGCGCCAACGCGCTGATCCGCCCTGTCACCGTGAACACCGGGGTTTCTATATAGTAAGCAGGATCTAAGAGGATCGTACCATCCTCACAGGAAAAGCCCGCTATCGTCCCAGCAATCCAAACCATCTCATCACAGCGCAGCTCTCCCAGGGTCTGTTTGGAAAAATGGGCTCGGATTCCATTGCCGTATGTAACATGATCCCTAAAATCCTTCAATGCGATCACTCCATGCCCGGAGGAAAGGGACTTGACCGCACCCAGAAACGCATAGGTCTTCCCCACATAGGTTTCCTCGGCTTCCGCAACGTCGGAATAGAGCGCCTCATACAGCTCCCTCACATCCGCTTTCTGTATGGACTGCAAATCGGCCTGCCTCGCTGCGTTTTCGCATGCGCAGAGCGTGCACAACAGCGCACACACCAGCCAGCCTGTCAGGAACCGTCTCATATTTTCCTCCCCTACGCTCACGTTTCTCCCCGGAGGCCCATTCCACCTCCCGTTTTTTTCAGAATAAGCGTTTTTAAGACGTTATTTTTCCATTTTCGACATCTACAAAACTATAATAACATCTTTACGCGGGCGAATCAAGAGAATTCAAGTCTCAAAAAGGTATCTTCTCCCCTCCTCCCCGGCTATCCTTGTTACGAGGGGAGGCGATTGGGTGGATATCAATTTCGTTCGGGAACGGATTACACAGCTTCGTATGGCAAAGGGAATCTCAGAGTACCAAATGAGCTATGACCTTGGTCACAGCAGGGGATATATCAATAACATCAGCTCCGGTAAATCGTTGCCCTCCTTGACAGAACTCTTCGCCATCTGTGACTATTTTCAGATCACGCCCGCTGAGTTCTTCGATCCGTCCATGGGCAACCCCAACCTGAAGAAACACGTGGTTTCCGGATTGGACCTGCTCAGTGAGAGAGACTTACAGCTCATCCAGAGCATCATAGCCCACCTCATACAGCGGGGATAGCGGCCGGCACAGGCCTCGACAGCAGATAGCCCGGCCCTGTCTCTCCCGTACCACAGGCTCCAAAGGCACAGCAGAAAAAGGCCGGGCTCCATTGCCCCGGCCTTTTCCAAAATCCACTTTATTATATTTCGCGGGAAAATGCAGATAGGAGGTTTCACCTTTTTCCAGCAAAAAAGAGGGCGGGCATCTCTGCCCACCCTCAAAACGGTAGAAATTACTTGCCGAAGTAACGCTTCAGCAGGCCCTCGAACGCCTTGCCGTGGCGGGCCTCGTCCCGGGCCATCTCGTGGACGGTGTCGTGGATGGCGTCCAGGTTCAGCTTCTTGGCCCGTGTGGCCAGGTCCACCTTGCCGGCGGTGGCGCCGTTCTCAGCCTCCACACGCATCTCCAGGTTCTTCTTGGTGGAGTCAGTCACCACCTCGCCCAGCAGCTCGGCAAACTTGGCGGCATGCTCGGCCTCCTCAAAGGCCGCCCGGCGCCAATACTCCCCGATCTCGGGATAGCCTTCCCGATACGCCACCCGGCTCATGGCCAGGTACATGCCGACCTCGGTGCACTCTCCATTGAAATTGGCCCGCAGGTCCTCCATAATATCCTCGGGCGCACCCTGGGCCACGCCCACCACGTGCTCCGCGGCCCAGCTCATCTCGGGGCCCTGCTCCACAAACTTGCTGGCAGGCGCCTTGCACTGGGGACATTCCTTGGGGGGCTGGTCGCCCTCATGCACATAACCACAAACACTGCAGACATACTTGCTCATAACTGTATTCCTCCATCATCCGCGCCTTCTGGGAAAGCGCATGGTCGTTAAAAATTGATCTTAGACCAACAAAAGCTTGTCCATCTAAGCAGGTTTATTTTACACCACATCTGGTGTTTTGTAAACCCCTTTTCCCCATATATTTTGTAGTTTTTTCGTCAAATTGTGTAACTTACGTCACAGCTTTCGCATCTCCTCCAGCAGGGTCTGCCGGTCATACAGCGCGGAGAGCACCGGCAGCATGGCATTGGGGGACAGGTGGGCGGGCAGACCCAGCTTACGCAGCAGAGCCTGCCGTTTTTCCCTGCTTCCCGCCCCCCCGGACAGGCCGCAGGCAAACAGATCCGCCTTGGTCAGCAGAGGAGCGGACGGGGTGGTCTCTTCCCCCAAAATGGTCGCCCCCGCCCGGCGCAGGGCGGTCTCCAGTACCGTGGGAGACATCCCCTCCACACCAAGCTTTCCCTCCTTCCCCGGCCGGCGTTTTCGCTTTTCCTTTCCGAAGCAGTCTGGGATATAGGCATGCTTGACCTGTTCCGGAGGGAGGGCGCCTTTCAAGTAATTGCGGATCACAAATCCCGCGCCGTCGCTGTCGGTGAGCAGAATGAGCCCTCGTTTCGCCCCGATCCTCCGCAGCAGCGCCAGGGTCTCCCGGTCCTTAAAAATCCCAAAGCCCGACGTCTCTAAAATCACCGTGTCCACCAGCTGGGACAGGGTGTTTTTGTCATATCGGCCCTCCACCACAATGGCCTCCCGAATTTTCAGCATGCTGTCCCTCCTGCCGCCAGCTCCAGCACCAGGGAGACCAGCAGTTCCTTGGCGTCGGCCCCAGACACCGACTTCATAGCCAGGTCGGTCTCCGCGCACCGGCGCATGGCCTGGCGGCACCAGTCCAGCCCATGGCGGCGGGCCCCTTCCATCAGCTTGTCCGCCGGATAGGCCGACCGCATCCCCCACAGTTCCATGAGCCACCGGCTCCCCTCTCCAGACTCCAGGGCCACCCGGGCTGTGTAGAGCTGCCGGAAGTGCTTGCCCAGCACCGCTAAAATCATAATCGGGGCCTGCTGGAGGCGCAGCAGATCATGGAGCACGGAAAAGGCCCGGTCCATTTCCTTTCGGGTGAGGGCATCGGTCATCTGGAACACCACCGCGTCAATGACGGGGATGGCCACCGCGTCAATGTCCTGCCGGGTGACCCGGCGATTCTGGGCGTACGCCCCGATCTTTCCGATCTCGGAAATCAGGCCGTTCATCAGGTCACCGCAGAGGAAGATCAGGTATTGGGCGTCCGCCGTGTCAATGTCGTGGCCCAAGGCCCGGAACCGGCGGACAATCCAGTCCACCAGATCACTCTGTCCCTGCCGGGCGAAGGCCACCTCCGCCCCTTTGTCCCGGATAACCCCGGACAATTTTTTCATGCGGGCATCCCGTTTGTAGGGCACCGTGTCATAGACAAAGACCAGGCAGCAGTACTCCGGCAGATCGGAGAGAATCTGGGTCATGGCGTTCCGCTCGGCCTCGGAGGCTTTGAAGAGGTCATAGTCGCTGACCACCACCAAGGTGCGCTGGCTCATCATGGGCAGGGCATCCACCGTCTCCGCCAGCTGCTGGGCGGTGAGGGTCTTGCCCGGCAGGAGATGGTAGTTGAAGCTCTCCATCCCGGCGGGAATCAGTTTGGCCTTCATCTGGTCCAAATAGTAGTCCCGGAGATAGGCCTCCTCCCCATGAAAGATGTACAGAGAGCCCAAGGTCCCCTGGGCAAGTGCCTTCTTGAACTGCCGGTAAGCCTCCTGCCCCGGATTTTTCTCATATTTTTTTGCCATCACGTTTCCTCCCCACTCTGGGCATACACGGTGATCCCGCCCTGCCGGTCGGTGCGGTACACCTGGGCCCCCGCCGCCGACAGCCGGGCAAGGGTCTCCGGCGCGGGATGTCCGTAGGTATTCTGCCCCACGGAGATCACCACCGTCTCCGGGGCAACCGCTTCCAGCAGGGCTTGACTGGTTGACTGCTTGGAGCCGTGGTGTCCCGCCACCAGGACCTCCACTTCCGGCAGGTTCTCCCGGGCCACCAGCTTGGCCTCAGCCGCCGCCGGCATATCCCCGGTCAGCAGCGCCTCCCATCCCTTCCTGGCGCAGAGGACGGACAGGCATTGCTCATTGGCGTCCTTCCCCGCTGTCACTGGCGGATATAAGGTGATCTCCGCCCGGCCCAGGGTCACTTGGCTGGTCTCCGTCACATAGTAAACGGGAATATTTTCCGCCGCCGCCCGGGCTGTAATCTCCTGCCGGAGCGGGTTGTCCCGGTCCACGTCGGGGACCGCCAGGGCCCGGACCTTCACCCGGTCCATGAGCTCCAGCACCCCGCCAGCGTGGTCCGCGTGAAAATGGGTGAGAATGAGCAGGTCCAGCTCACTCCGCCCCAACGACTGCAAATAGGTGGCCGCGGTGTCCCCCGGGTCCCGGGTTCCGCCGCAGTCGATCAGGGCCCGGGCATGCCCCGAGGTCACCACCACGCTCTGCCCCTGGCCCACATCCAGCACCGTCAGGGCCAGGTCCTGCCGCTGAACCGTCTTGGCAGTGAGCAACGCGGACAGGCACAGGGTCACCACGCAGGCGCACACCGGCACAACCGGGCGCTTTCGAGGCACCGGCGCCAACAAATACAGCAGAAAAACGCCATAGACAAACAGGGCCCACAGGGCGTAGTACCCCCGGTCCAGGTCCACCGAGGCCAGGCCCAGCCGGCTGGCATGGGCCGCGCAGCCCAGGAAAAAGCGGATGGGAAATCCCACCAGCGCCGCCAAGCCCTGCCCCAGCGGGAACACCGCTGCCCCCACCGCCACGGACAGTGCCCCGCCCACAAAGGCCAGGGTAACCGCCCAGCTGGTCATGAGATTGGTCAGGGGGGCGATGAGGGAAAACCGCCCAAAATACCCCGCAGACAGCGGCACGGTAAACACCATGGCCCCCAGACTGATCGCGGCCACCCCGAAAAAGGGGGCGGCCCACCGCCGGGCCCTTTTAGGGACCTGTGCCAGCCAGGCCTTGCTCCACCGCTGTCCAAAGAGCAGAATGCCCAAGGTGGACAGGAAGGAGAATTGCAGACCCGCGTTGGCCGCCGCGTAAGGGTTGGCCGCCAGAAGCACCAACAGTGCCGCGCACAGGCCGGTGAGGCTGTGGTAGTCCCGCCCCAGCTGCTGGGCCAGCAGGGCCATGGCACAGAGGACGGTGGCCCGCACCGTCCCCGGTCCGTTGCCCGTCATCAGGCAGAAGAGCACCAGGATCAGCAGGAGAAGCCCCAGCTGTCCCTTTTTCTTTGGGTCCAGAAACAACGTCAAAAACCCCATCAAAAAGGTCACATGAAGGCCAGAAACCACCACCACATGCCCCAGCCCCACGCGGTTGAGGTTGTTCCGGTCGGTCTCCTCCAGGCCGGTCTTATCCCCTGTGAGAAGGGCATGGAGAAACCCAGCCTCCCTGGGGGGATACAGCTGGTCCAGCATGGCCCGGATCTCCCCGGCCAGAATGGTCAGGGCATATCGGACTGAACTACTCTCCCCCCGGGTCACCATTACCTGGCCATATCCCTTCATCCGAAGCAGAATGCCCTGGGAGGGGTAGTACAGGCTCTCCTCTCCCCCCAGCTCCTCCGCCGGGGTACAGCGGGCCACGCAGGATATCCGGTCCCCCGGGCGCAGGTCCGCCAGGTCCGCCGGTCCATAAAACAGCGCGGACACCTTCCGGCCCTCCCTCTCCCCCGCCCGGACCGGCACCCGAACCCCGTAGTCGGTCTCCTCCGGCCACTGGGTCACCACGGCCTCCATTCGGATGGTGCGGTGCTCCAAGTCCTGTGCCGGGGCTTGAAAGAGCGCGCTGTACACCGCCAGCCACACCAAGATCGCCCCGGCCCCAAAGAGGAACCGGCGCAGAGGGGGCCATTTTTTCAGCCCTTTGAACAAAAATCCCGCCGCCAGGCTGCCCAAGCCCACCGGCAGCACCCAGGCACTCCAGGGCAGATACACCCCCAGCAGGACAGCGGGCACCACCCCTGCGGTAAACCACAATAGAATCATCGCCGGTCTGACAAGCCCAGGATATAGTCCGTGCTGGTTCCATACAGCCGGGCCAGCTGAATCACCGCCCACACGGGAATCTCCCGCTCGCCTTTCTCGTAGCGCCGGTACACCTCCCGGTTCAAGTGGAGGTATGCCGCAACTTCATACTGTTTCCTGTCACTGTCAATGCGCAGGTCTTCAATCCGAGGAAAATACATCGTGCAACACCTCAAGAAAAGGCTACTATTTTGTCGCTTTTCCCCGCAATATTGCCACCATATAGTTGCAATTTTCCCCACACCTCACCCTGAAAAAGAGACACCCTGGCACCAGTTGGGCCAGGGCGCCCCCGCAAACCTTTTCCCAGCCTTCCGCTGTCCAGGTTCGGCAAACCCTATTCTGATTGGAGAGCGCCCCGGCAAAGCTGGGGCGCTCCTGTTTTTCATCCCGGCGGCCAGGTCATGTCCCGTCCCGCCAGCACGTGGAAGTGCAGGTGGAACACGCTCTGCCCCGCCTGCTCTCCACAGTTGGAGACCACCCGGAACTGGGCAATGCCCCGGTCCTTGGTGACCTTGGAAATCACCTCAAAGCAGTGGGCCACCACGGCGGAATTTTCCGCCGTAATCTCCCCGCAGGATGCAATGTGGGCCTTGGGAATCACCAGGAAATGGGTGGGTGCCTGGGGATCAATGTCATAAAAGGCATAGACCAGTTCGTCCTCATAGACCTTTTGGGAGGGAATTTCTCCCCCGGCGATTTTACAAAACAAACAGTCGCTCATGGTATCGCGCTCCTTTCTATGAATATCGGGGTTATGGCACCTCGGGCACCACGGCAAAGAACTCCAAGGGAAGGGGGCCTGTGTTTTGGAGACTGTGCCCATGGCCCTTGGGGCAGTAGTGACAAGCGCCAGGGCCCAGCGGCTCCTGCACCCCGTCACAGAGGACCTGGCCGGTGCCCGATAGAATATAGATCACTTCACAATTGGTCTCATGGGAATGCATTCCAATGGTCGCGCCGGGAGGCAGTACCCCCCGCATCACCTTGACCGGTCCCTGGACCGTTTTCTGCAACAGCACAGTCCCCTGTCCGCCCCGCATATTGGCCACAGGCTCCACTGGAATTTTGGCAAAGTCAAGCAGCATGGTTCCGCCCCCTCACAGGCCCAGCTTCACGGCCACAAAGTCGTCCACCGAGGCCAGGGCGTCGTCCAGCTTCAGCGGGTCCTTGCCGCCGCCCATGGCGCTGTCCGGCTTGCCGCCGCCCTTGCCGCCGCAGAGGGCGCAGACACTTTTCACCAGGTCCCCCGCCTTGATGCCCTTGGCAATGGCCTGCTTGCCGCAAACAGCCAGGAAGGTGATCTTCTCCTCGTTGGTGGAGGCCAGCACCGCCACCACATTGGGCTCCTTGTCCCGGAGGAAATCCCCCATCTGCCGCAGGGCGTTTCCATCCATCCCTGGGCGGTGGGCGGTGAGCACCTTCAGCTCTCCCACATCCTTGGCCGCCATCAGGAACTGGCGGGCCTGCCCCAGGGAGGCCTCCGCCTCAAATTTTTCAATCACCTGGTGGAGCTGCTTGATCTCCGCCATGGCCGCCTTGGCCTTTTCCCGGAGCTCGCCGGGCTTGGCCTTCATGGCCGCCGCCGCCTCAAAGAGCAGCTCCTGATTCCGGTTCATAACCTCCAGGGAGAGTTTGCCGGTGGTGGCCTCAATCCGGCGCACCCCGGAGGCCACGGAGAACTCGCTGCCCACGTGGAAGACCCCCACCTTGGCGGTGTTGGACAGGTGGGTGCCGCCGCAGAACTCCACGGAGTAGCCCTCACCCATGTCCACCACCCGGACCACGTCGCCGTACTTCTCGCCAAAGAGAGCAATGGCCCCTTTCTTCTTGGCCTGTTCAATGGGCAGCTCCTCGGTGACCACGTCGTAGCCCTCCAGAATGGCCTCGTTGACCATGGCACTGACCTGGGCCAGCTCCTCCGCGGTCAGGGCGGAGAAGTGGGTGAAGTCAAAACGCAACCGGTCGGGCTCCACCAGGGAGCCGGCCTGGTGGACATGGTCCCCCAGCACGGTGCGCAGGGCCTTGTCCAGCAGATGGGTGGCGGTGTGGGCCCGCATAATGGCCGCCCGGCGCACCGGGTCCACCGCAGTGGTGACCACATCGCCCACCTTCAGGCTCCCCTGGGTGAGCTTGCCATAGTGCATGTATTTGCCGCCCTTGTTCTTCTGCACGTCGGTCACCTGGAACAGACCGCCCTCGGGGCCGCTCTTGGCCAGGGTGCCGTGGTCGGCCACCTGGCCGCCCATCTCCGCATAGAAGGTGGTGCGGTCCAGCACCACAATGGCCTCCACCCCGGGAATGATCTCATCCACCAGGGTGTCCTCCGCCACAATGGCCAGCACCTTGGCTCCGGTGAGGGTGGTCTGGGCATAGCCATCAAAGACCGTGGCGGGCACCTCCTTGCCAAACTCCACGCCGGACCAGCCCAGGTCCCCCAGGGCCTCTCGGGCCTTCCGGGCCCGGACCCGCTGGGCCTCCATCTCCTGGTCAAAGCCCGCCCGGTCCAGGGTCATCCCCTCGTCCCGGACCATCTCTTCGGTGAGGTCCACCGGGAAGCCGTAGGTGTCATAGAGCTTAAAGGCGTCGCTGCCGGCAAACTGGGTCTCCCCCTTGGCCTTGTGCTCGGCCAGCAGCTCGGAGAAAATCTTCATGCCCCCGTCGATGGTTTTGGCAAAGTTCTCCTCCTCGGTGCGGATGACTTTGGTGATATAGTCCTGCTTCTGCCGCAGGTCCTTGTACTCCCCCTCATTCTCATGGATGACGGTGTCGATGATCTGATACAGGAAGGGCTCATTCACCCCCAGCAGCTTGCCGTGGCGGGCCGCCCGTCGGAGGAGCCGGCGCAGCACATAACCCCGCCCCTCGTTGGAGGGCAGCACCCCATCGCAGATCATAAAGGTGGCCGAGCGAATGTGGTCGGTGATGATCCGCAGGGACACGTCGCTGGCCTCGCTGTCCCCGTAATGGGCGCCGGTGATGTCAGAGACCTTGTTGGTGATGTTCATCACCGTGTCCACATCGAACAGGGAGTTTACATTCTGGCACACCACAGCCAGCCGCTCCAGGCCCATGCCCGTGTCAATGTTCTTCTGGGCCAGTTCGGTGTAGTGGCCCTCCCCATCGTTGTCAAACTGGGTAAAGACGTTGTTCCAGACCTCCATATACCGGTCGCAGTCACAGCCGGGCTTGCAGTCAGGGCTGCCGCAGCCGAAGGCCTCCCCCCGGTCATAGTAGACCTCGGAGCAGGGGCCGCAGGGGCCGGAGCCGTGCTCCCAGAAGTTGTCCTCCTTGCCCATGCGGTAGATCCGATCCTCGGGAATCCCCACCACATCCCGCCAAATGTTGAATGCCTCGTCGTCCTCCAGGTAGACCGAGGGATAGAGCCGGTCCGCCTCCAGACCCACCCACTTGGGGTCGGTGAGGAACTCCCAGGTCCACTGAATGGCGTCGTGCTTGAAGTAATCCCCAAAGGAGAAGTTCCCCAGCATCTCAAAGTAGGTGCCGTGGCGGGCGGTGTGGCCGATGTTCTCAATGTCGCCGGTGCGGATGCACTTCTGGCAGGTGCACACCCGCTTCCGGGGGGGCTCCTCCTCCCCCTTGAACCAGGGCTTCATGGGGGCCATGCCGGCGTTGATCAGCAGCAGGGACGGGTCGTTCTCCGGCACCAGGGGAAAACTGGGCAGGCGGAGGTGGCCCTTGGACTCAAAAAAAGTCAGGAACATCTCCCGCAGCTCGTTCAAACCGTAGTACTTATGCATAAACATACCTCCGATGTCTCAGAAAAATAAAATAAAAAAACTCCCTCCCTGTTCAGGGACGGAGTAAACTACTTCGCGGTACCACCCTAATTCACAGAACGCCTGGCGGCCTTCTGCCTCTCGGTTCATCCTGTAACGGGAATGGCCCGGCCCGGTCCTCCCGGGCGGCTCGGAAGTGGCGCTGTGCCGGGCTGGGCCAAGGGGCTCTCACCGCTTCCCCTCTCGCTTGGGCGGCCATGGCACATGGGCTTCCTCATCGCCAGATATCCTATCGCTTTTTCATTTTATCACGGATTTTTCCTCTGTCAAGGGCTCCCGGCTGGAAATTTTCCCTGGGCGCTCTCCCCTCCTCTTTGTCAAGGGGGCCCGGCAGCGCGGTGCGCCGCCGGGCCTTCTGGTGCCTTTCCTCTTTTCCCCAGAGGAGAGGACGCCGTATTCCGTTATTCCAGGCCAAACGCCTTCTGGGTGTCCGCCAGGGCCTCATCCATGCGGGAGAGCACATCCTGGATGTCCTGCTCGGAGATGACTGCCGCGGGCTCAAACCGAATGGTTTTGGCGTTGACCAAGGTCCCGGCGGTGAGTACCTTCCGGGCAAACATGCCTTTGGCGCACGCATAGCCCATCTCGCTGGTGTGGAACTCCACCGCCAGCATCAGGCCAAGGCCGCGAACCGCCTGGATGATCTTGGGATACTTCTTGGCCAGGGCCTCCAGACCGGCTTTCAGGACCTCCCCTTTCCGCTTGCAGACACCGGGGATATCATGCTCCAGCATATACTTGATGGTGGCAAGGGCCGCGGCACAGCACACAGGGTTGCCGCCAAAGGTGGGGGAGCCCAGCAGCCAGGGGTTGTCAATGATCTCCTGGACCCACAGCTTGGGCTTGCAGATGATGCCGGTGATGGGCATAATGCCGCCGCCAAAGGCCTTGCCATAGGTCATGATGTCGGGTGTGACCCCTTCCGCCTGGCACCGCCACATGGTGCCGGTGCGGCCCATGCCCGTCTGGATCTCGTCAAAGATCAGCACCACGCCGGTCTCGTCACAGATCTCCCGGACCTCCTGGAGGTAGCCCTCGGGGGGCACAATGATCCCGGCCTCCCCCTGGATGGGCTCTAAAATCACCGCAGCCACCTTTTCGCCCACAGCCTGGAGGTTTCTTATGGCCTTGCGGATGTCCTCGGCCACGCCGTACTCCACGTGCTGCACCTGCTGGATCATGGGGGTGTACGGGGTGCGGTAGGTCCCCTTGCCGCCCATGGACACCGCGCCCATGGACTTGCCATGGAAGGCCCCCACGGTGGAGATATACCACCGGCCGCCGGTGGCGATCCGGGCCAGCTTCAGGGCCATCTCCACCGCCTCGGCGCCGCCGTTGGTGAAGAAGCAGTACTGCAGCTCCCCGGGGGTGATGTCCGCCATGGCCTTGGCAAGGTAGCCCCGCAGGGGGTCCAGCAGTTCCTGGGAGTGGAGGGCCTGATGGTCCAGCTGGGCTTTCACCACGTCCAGAATCTCCGGGTTTCTGTGGCCACAGGTGTAGATGCCGAAGCCGCCCAGGCAGTCAATAAACTGTTCCCCATTGAGGCCATAGCAGTAGGCGCCTTCGTCCTGCCACTCCAACACGGCCCCCGCCTCAGAGTCCGAAGAGACCGACTTGCGGTAGGCCAGCCAGCCGGGGCTCACATAGTGGTTGAAATGCTCCACGGTCTCCTCCACCATCTGTTTCTTCTCCGCGGGAGAAATCGCCTGAATATCCGTATGGATCAAAGAAATCACCCGGTTCAGCTCCTGAATCACTTGTTCCTTTTTTGACATAACGATGCGCCTCGCTTTCGGTTTTACTCAATCAAATCCCTGGGAAGGGCTCTCTTTATTTTGAGTATAAACTCTGGTATAATACCAGAGTCAAGGCCATTCCATCCATCATTTCAAATAAATTAAGCAGGTGTTTTTTATGAAGGATTACTATAAAATCAACGAGATCGCACGGCTATATGGCATCGGTGTGGACTCCCTGCGCTACTACGAGAAATTGGGGATCCTCAAACCGCGCCGGGATACCAACGGCTACCGCTTATATAATTTGAAGGACATGTACAAGCTCAACGTCATCCGGGACCTGCGCCGGCTGGATTTTTCCATGCAGCAGATCAAAGACTATTTGGAAGGGCAGACCGTGGACCACACCCTGGCGCTGCTGCGCCAGGAGCAGACTCTGGTCCAGGCCCAAATCCAGGAGCTGCAAACCAAGGCCCGCCTACTCCAAAAGCGGATTGCCACCCTGACGGAGGCCCAGAGCATTGTCCCCGGCACCATCTCCCTCCGCACTCTCCCCCAACGCCCCTGCGTCCAGTTTAGCGCCCACATCACCCGGGATGAGGAGATGGACTTTGTGATGAAAAAGCTCCACCGAAAGCATGAGGACAAAATCCGGGACTTCGGCAACCAGACCTTCGGGGCGTTTCTGGCCATGGATGAACTGATGCAGGGCATTCCCAATGTCTATGACGCCGTCTTCTCTGTGCTGGAGGAGGACGCGGCCGACTACGACTTTGTGCTACCCGCCGGGGTCTACCTGTCCTATTTCTACCAGGGCAGCTACCAGCAGAACCGCTCCAGGGTCCAGGAGGTCCTGGCCTACGCCGCCTCCCACGGCCTGGCCCTGGCGGGAACCCCCTTTGAGCTCTATGAGATCGACAACCGGGACACCGTCCAGGAGGCAGAGTTCCTCACGGAAATTCAGGTTGCCATTTCCCCGGCTTCCCTGTAAAATGGGGAAAACACACAGCAGGAGGTATCCTATGAAAGCATTCACCACCGTCCTCTCCGTGGCGGATATCCACGCAGCCCGGGCCTTTTATGAGGACCTTTTCGGCCTGGAGCTCTACCAGGACTACGGCAGGAATCTCACCTTTACCTGCGGGCTCTCCCTTCAGCAGGACTTCCACTGGCTGACGGGACTCTCCCGGGCGCAGATTCACCCCCAGCCCAACAACATGGAGCTGGCCTTTGAAACGGAGGACCTGGATGGATTCCTCCAAAAGCTGCGGGCCTATCCCCACCTGCAAACCCTGGGCGGGGTGGTGGAACATCCCTGGGGCCAGCGGGTGATCCGGTTCTACGACCTGGACGGCCACCTCATCGAGGTGGGAGAGTCCATGAAACTGGTCATCCGCCGCTTCCAGGCCGCCGGTATGACGCCGGAGGAGATCGCCCGGAAAATGGATGTCTCTCTCAAAGACTTGGACATCCTGCTCAGCGCTCCCTGAGCGCAATTTCCTGGGCCCGTGGCTCTCTCCGTTTCCGCTCCACGTCCTCCCCTGCCGCCCACGCTTGGCTTCCCGTATTCTGCACAGAAAACTTTGCAAAATAGGTTGACAAGTTTACTTGGTATGCTATAATAGGTATACCAAGTAAACTTGTCAAAAAGGAGGTCCTCCTATGAATCGAGACGAAATTCTCGCCAAAAGCCGGGCGGAAAATGCGGCAGAGGATGAGCGCGGCAGACTCATCAAATTGGAGAGCGCCAGTGTCTCCCGCTGTGCCTTTTTCATTCTCTTTTGCCTCTTAAAAATCTTTGTTCCCTTGGACGACATGGGGGACGCAGCCTTGAACCTCCTCTTTTTCGGCGGTGTCTTTTCTCAGTTTACCTACCAAGCAATCAAACAGAAGAGCGTGGGCGACGGCATCTGTTCTGTCATCTCCGCATGTTTCACGCTCTATTCGATCTTCTCCCTGTTCTCTGCCCTGGGTCTGCCCTGACCTCTGGACCCCACCCAACGCAAACACCGGCCAACCGGCCGGTGTTTGCGTTTCCTATTTCTATGGATGCGCCAAAAGCACACCCCTCAAAAGCCCAGGCTCTCCCCAATCAGGATCACATGGTAATCCGACCGCATGGGCTTTTTGTGCAGGATGGTGGTGACATTGCAGATGCGGTTGGGCGCGTCGCAGCTGGGACAGCGCCCCGTTTTGACGCAGGCGCAGGCCCGATCATACTTCAGGTTGTTCATGGGGGCCGCCACAAAGGCAATCCGCTCCCGGGCCGCCCGCTCGTCGGGGACCAGCTTATTGATTCCCGCCACCACAACAATCCGGTCGGGCCCATAGATGCCCCCCACCACCCGGCTGCCCACGCCATCCACATTGACGATCTCTCCTGTCATGGTGATGGCGTTGGCCCCCAGGAGGAAGACATCCGCCGTGAGGTAGGCGGCCAAAATCCGCCGGGCCTCCTCCCGGGTGGGGGCCCGGTAATGGCCGGGGGGATTGCAGTCATAGCTGGTACCGGTGAGGGCCGCCATACTTGGGATGGCCTGACAGCCCTTGGCCGCCAGTTTCTCATCTAAGTCCAAGGCATAGATCGTGTGGGAGTCCCCCACCCCCACCACAGCCCCGTCCGGGATCAGGGAGAGGAGCAGGGCAGCCGCCTCCCCCCGGCTGGCCGCGTAATGGGCGGCAAAGCCGTTCTTCTCCAGGCTTCGCACCGCGGCCGCCCCCTTGCTGGCGTAAAACCTTCTCTGAATCTCCTCCACGTCGTGGGCGGAATCCCGCAGGCGGACCTTCCATCCCCTGAGGCATTGTTCCAGTTCATCGCGTTTCATGGTTCTCCTCCTTATCGTCCTCCCACTCCCCCTGATGGGCCCGGAAAAACGCGGCCCAGGTCTGCATCGCCGGCAGTTCCCGCCAAGGGCGGCGGCAGGGGGGCTGGGCATCCAAATCATAAACCGCGGCCCCTTTGAGGGCCAGCAGGAAGGGAGAGTGGGTGGCAATGACCAACTGGCAACGGTAAAACCGGGCGGAGTCCTCTAAAAACCTCGCCAGCGCCTGTTGGTAGTCTGCTGAGAGACTATTCTCCGGTTCATCCAGCAGATAGAGCCTCCCTTCCGTCACCCGGCTGGTGAAATATGCCAGGGCGGTCTCCCCATTGGATTTGCCCCGCAGTTCTCCCCCCAGCTCCTGGCGCACAAAGGCTGAGCCCGTGTTCCGCTGGGCGGAGATGACCTTTTTCAAGTGTCCATAGTCGTCCAGGGAGCGCAGCTGAAAGCCCTGGGACCGAAGGTCCTTGTATTCCCGCAGCAGGGCTTGCCGATCCAGGTCGATGCCCTCATTGAGGCTCCGCAGGTCCAGAAGGTCGTCGAACACGTCGTCGCTGGTGAGCACCGCGCTGCCCGCCGGCATCTGGCGCTCCCCCTCCCACTGGCAGAGGTCCACAAAATTCTGGAAAAACGCCGCCCGGTTATAGACACTCCGCCGCTCCAACCCCAGTGCGTCCCCCATCAGGTTGAGCAAGGTGGTTTTCCCAGACCCGTTGCCGCCATAGAGGATGGTGATGGGTTCCATCTCCAGACGGGTTTCCTCCCACGCCCCAAAGACGCCAAAAGGGTAAACATTCTGGTAACAAGTCCTGCGGTTGACCGCTTTTCCCAGCGCAAACTCCTGGTCGGTCTTGGACGGCAAAGTAAAACTGGATAGATACCGCTTCATTTCCCGCTCCCTTCTTCTTCCTTTGGAAAAACCCACCGCCGGCGGGGCGCGCTGCGCCTGGCCAGGGGTGGGTTTTGTGTCTGTTCGGCCCGATTACGAGTTCTCCCGGCAGGCCCGCAGGAACGAGTGGGGCGGGGCGTAACAGGGCAGCTGAATCTGAAATTTCATCTGCGGATGCCGGGGCTCTTCCAGGGGAGCGCCGGTCTCGTCCGCCATCATGGGGGCCGTAAAAGCCACCGGCCGCACATCGGGCCCCACCAGCTCAATGGCGTCCCCCTGGGCAAACTTGTTCCGCAGGGAGGCGGTGGCCAGGCCCCTCTGGTCACAGGATACGACCTCCGCCACCACCTGCCAGTCCCGGATATACCGGGCGTCCTGGGTAAACTGGCCGGGCTGGCCGTAGAAAAAGCCCGTGGAGTAGTGCCGGTGGCTGACCTTCTCCACCTCCGCCCGCCAGACGGGGTCCAGGGGGCGCCCTGCCAGCACGTCGTCAATGCAGTGCCGGTAGGCCCCGGTGACAATGGCCGCGTAATAGGCCGACTTGGCTCGGCCCTCAATCTTCACCGAGTCCACCCCTGCCGCGATCAGGTCAGGCAGGTGGTCAATCATGCACATGTCCCGGGAGTTCATAATGTAGGTGCCCTTCTCATCCTCATAGACGGGAAAGTACTCCCCCGGCCGCTTCTCCTCCACCAGGGCATACTGGTACCGGCAGGGCTGGGCGCAGGCCCCCCGGTTGGCGTCCCGCCCCGTCATGTAGTTGGACAGCAGGCACCGGCCCGAGTAGGACACGCACATGGCGCCATGGGCAAAGGTCTCGATCTCCAGGGACGCCGGGGTCTTGGCCCGGATTTCCGCGATCTCCTCCAAGGTCAGCTCCCGGGCCAGGATCACCCGGTCGGCCCCCAAATCGTGCCAGGCCCGGGCCGCCTGATAGCTCACAATGCTGGCCTGGGTGCTGATGTGAATCTTAACCGACGGGGCATACCGCTTGGCCAGGGCCAGCACCCCCACATCAGCCAGGATCACGGCGGTGACGCCGCAGTCCTCCAGCCACGCCAGCCACTGGGGCAGCCGGTCCACCTCCTGGTTTCGGGGCATGGTGTTGCAGGTCACGTGGAGGGCCACCCCCCGGCGGCGGCACAGGTCCGCCGCCCGGCGGAGCTCCTCCGGGGAAAAGTTTCCCGCGAAGGAGCGCATGCCAAAGGTGTCCCCCGCCAGATAGACTGCGTCCGCCCCATAGGCCACGGCCATCTCCAGCCGCTCCCAGTCCCCCGCGGGGGACAGCAATTCCAGCTTTCTCTCCATGGCCATCAGCTGTTCAGGAAGGCCTGGTGCTCACTGTACGAGGTGAAGAAGTGGTGGACCCCATCATCTCCCAGGGCGTAATAGTAATAATTGGTGCTCTCGGGGTTCAGCGCCGCCATAATGGACTCCAGGCCGGGGTTGGCAATGGGGCCGGGGGGAAGTCCCTTGTTCAGGTAGGTGTTATAGGGGCTTTCCACCGTGTAATAGTCTTCTTCCGAGACAATTTCCCCCTCCGGCAGCACGTACTGGATGGTGGCATCAATGTTCAGGTGTCCCGTTGTCCCCGCGCCGGGGTTGTTCAGACGGTTGTAGATGACCGAGGCGATGGTGGTCCGGTCCGTGCCGTCGGTCTCCTTTTCGATCATGGAGGCCACCGTGAGGAGCTCCTGGATGGTGTACCCCTTGTCCGCAATCTTCTGCCGCATGCTGTCATCCACCTTGCTGTCAAAGTTCACCAGCATCTTATTGATGACATACTTGGGGTCCTCCCCCATGTAGAAGTTGTAGGTGTCCGGGAAGAGATAGCCTTCCAGACGGTTGGGGTCTCCCAGGGGGATGTCCTCCAGGAAGGAGAAGGCATAGTCGTGGTTGGCCGCCATGTCGTTGAGCTTCTCCACGGTGGAGACCCCCTCCTTCTCCAGCAGTTCAAAGATCTGCCGGACGGTGAGACCCTCCTGGATGGTGACCGACACCTCTACCCGGCTGGAGGAGCCAGACCCCAAGCTGTTCAAAATGGCCCGGTAGTCCATGTCCGTGTCCACCAAGTAGCTGCCCTGGGCAATCTTGTCGCTTCCCCCCGACAGGGCGGAGAAGAGGCGGAAGAGGCCCTTGTATTTGATGATATCATTGTCCTTCAGCTGGTCCACCACACTGCCAAAGTCATTCTCGTCGTCCACCACGATGGTGGCGGTGACCTTGTCTTTGTTCAGCGCCAGCATGTCGTTGGCCAGAGACCAGCCCACCGCAGCCAAAACAATGGAAACCGCGCAGACCATCACAATATAGAGCATGGAGTTGGACAGAGGGGACCGCTTATTCCGCCGTCTCCGCTGGGGCGCGGGTCGTCGTTCCGGCTCTTCCGGGCGTCGTCTTCTGGTATCTCGTTCCATATGCTACCTCCTCAGGGCGGGGCCATGGGCCAGCCCCGCGGGTTTCTTTGTTTATTCAGCGGATGTTCCCATGGGCCAGACCTGGCCCTCCTCGGTGAGAACAAAGCGCACCCAGGCGTCCAGGGGCTCCCGGGGCAGGTTGACCTGGAAAAAGTCCTCCCGGCACAGGCCGATGGTCACCCCGTCATAGTCTTCCAGATAGCGGTCATAGTAGCCCCCGCCCTGCCCCAGGCGGCTGCCCCGGCTGTCAAAGCACAGGCCGGGCACTAAAATCAGGTCCAGCTTCTCCCGCTCCACCACCGGGCAGGTGTCCTTGGGGGCGGGGATGGCATACCGGTCGGGGGCCAGGTCCTCCAGGCTGGTGATGGCCCGGGCCTCCATCTGGTTTTCCGGCAGGCACTTGGGCAGGCAAACGGTCTTGCCCTGGTCCAGCAGGGTCTGGATGAGCCCCTCGGTCCGAATTTCGTGCCCCACGCCGTAGTAGAGCATCACCGTCTGGGCCTGGGCCAGCTTGGGGTGGTCCAAAAACCGCTGGATGAGCTCTCCGTCCGACCAGGCTCTCTCCTGGTCGCTGAGCTCCGCCAGCGCCTGCCGCATCTGTCCCCGAAGAATCTGTTTCACCTTAGAAACTTCTGTTCCCATCGTTTATCTCTCCTTTGTCTCCAGCAGGGGGCGCACCGCCTGCCAGATATCCTGGTGAATCTCGTCAATCCGCCGGAGCCGTCCCTCCTGATCCAGGCAAGGAATCTTGGTCCAGCCATATCGCTCGGCCGCCTCCAGGGCGGCCTGCCGGCAGGTGGCCAGATAGGCGCTGTCGGTCTCATGGATGTCCCCCTGTGTGTGGGTGTCCCTCTCCCGCTGGCGGAGCATGTCCACCGCCCGCTCCGTGGGCATGTCCAGGTAGAGCACCAGGTCCGGTTCCGGCAGGCCCAGCCGGCCATATTCAAAGTCAAACAGCCACTGGAAGAACGCCAGCCGCTCCTCCGGGGGAACCTTGCTGGACTGATGGACCGCGTTGGAGGTGGTGTACCGGTCCGCCAGCACCAGCCCCCCTGCCTCGTAGTACCCCTGCCATACCTTCTTCCAGGAGGCATACCGGTCCACCGCGTAGAAGCTGGAGGCCGCGTAGGCGTTCACATCGCCGGGCTTTCGCCCAAACTCTCCGTTGAGATACATCCGCAGCAGGGCGGAGGACTCCTCCTGATACTGGGGAAACACCAGCCGCTGAAAGGCAATGCCCTCGTGCTCTGCCCGGCGGCACAGCCGGGCAAACTGGGTGGACTTGCCCGAGCCATCGGTGCCCTCAATGACAATCAAGCGCCCCCGCTTCATGGCTTCCCCCGCTTTCCCTTTTCCCGGGCGGCCTCCAGCAGAAACAGGGGGAGCTTGGCCATCCGGCCCAGCCGACTGGGCTGATGGAGCAGGCGGTAACACCACTCCAGCCCCAGCTTCTGCCAGATTTCCGGCGCCCGTTTCACATGACCGGCATACACATCCAGCACACCGCCCAGCCCCACCATCAGGTGGGCCCCCGTCTCCGGGCCGTACTGGGCCATCCACCGCTCCTGCTTGGGCGCCCCCAGGCAGACAAAGACCACGTCCGCCCGGGCGGCCCGAATCTGGTCCACCACCGGGCCGTCCGCCTGGAAGTATCCGTCATGGGTGCCGCAGAGGAGAAGGTCCGGGTACCGCTTTTTCAGGTTCTCCCCCGCCTGCTCCGCCACGCCGGGCTTGGCCCCCAGCAGAAACAGGCGCAGCCCGTTTCGGGCCAGTCTCTCCACCAGGGCGGAGGCGAAGTCGATCCCTGGCACCCGCCCCTTCAGGGGGGTACCCAGAATCTTCGCCGCGTGGACCACACCGATCCCGTCAGGCAGAACCAAGCCGGCCCCGTTGAGAATCTCCCGATACGTCTCCGTCTGACGAGCCATCGCTACAATTTCCGGGTTGGGGGTTACCACATAGGAAAAGCCCGGCCCTGCCGCCAGTGCCTCCCCGGCGGCCACCGCCTCTTCCAGGGTGACATCGTCAAAGGTCACCCCCATAATTTCTTTTCGCACCGTTTCGCATCTCCATTGTCATACTTCCCCGCCAGAGGGCGAGAATTGCATATAATCCGTGTTATTGTAACACGAATCCATCCATTTGTCTATCATTAGGCGCAAGGACCTCCCCTCTTGCCCCCGGCAGAGTCAGGCTTTCCTCCAGGGACGGGCACGCCCTGTCCAGCCTTTTTCCCGCCAGTATACCTGGTCTGCTTCGTTCCAGCCCCGCTTCTGCATCCACCGAATTAGGGTAAAAAACGCCTTTGTCCGCAGGCCGGGCCGCACCTTTCCCACCCCACGCTCCACCCGTTTGGCCAGGATAGACAGCTCCCGCGCCATCCGGTCTTTCCGCGCCTGGCTGACCTGCTCCCAGGAGACTGCCCGGACATTTCTGCCATACCGGTGAATCTTGGCAATCCCCCAGAAGAAGGCGCTGTCTGCCAGGTCCTGGTTGGTGCGCCGCGTTCCGGCCCCCGCCGCAGTGGACAGGCACACCGCCTGCTTGAAAAACATCCCCTCCTGGGGGCGGTGGACCATCCACCGGTAACCGTAGTGGTCCAGCAGCGCCTTCATCGGGCCGGTGACGTGGTAAACATAGACCGGGCTGGCCAGGACGATGACATCCGCAGCATCCAACGCCTCTGTAATCGGCCGGAGCTGGTCAGCGTGGGGGCACAGCTGTTCCGACTTGGAAAAGCACTGGCTGCACCCCACGCAGAAAGCGCCAAAATCCCGGGGGAGGAAAAACTCCGTCACCTCTCCCCCCAGTTTGTCGCAAAAGAGCTTTGCCAGATGATAGGTGGAGCCCTTATGGCTCTGTCCATGGAGCACGACAATTCGCATATTCTGCTGACCTCCCTGCTGGATTGATTGCCTCAGTGTAGCACATCCCCGCCGGAGCATCAAGTCAAAGTCTCACCTTCCCCTCTGAAAACCAACCACCCCGCCATTGAAAAAGGTCCTCCGGGATGCTACAATGAACAACAACCAAACCGAGAGAAAGGATGGACCCCATGTTTCGACAAGCTACCCTAAGCGATCTGGAGCAAATTGCCGCCATTTACGACCACATCCACACCGAAGAGGAGGCCGGACGGGCCACCGTGGGCTGGGTCCGGGGGGTCTATCCCACCCGGCAGACCGCCCTGGACGCCATCCAGGCGGGGGATATGTTCGTGGCCGAGGAAAACGGCCGCCTGGTGGCCACCGCCAAGATCAACCAGGAGCAGGTCCCCGAGTACGCCGAGGCCGCCTGGACCCAGGACGCCCCCCCGGAACAGGTCATGGTACTCCACACCCTGGTGGTGGACCCCCAGGCCAAGGGGCGGGGCTACGGCTCCCGCTTCGTGGCCTTTTATGAGGCCTATGCCCTGGAACACGGCTGCCGCTACCTCCGCATGGACACCAACGAGCGCAACGCCAGCGCCCGGGCCCTCTATCGCAATTTGGGCTATCGGGAGGTTTCCATCGTCCCCTGCGCCTTCAACGGCATTTCCGGGGTCCAGCTGGTCTGCCTGGAAAAGACCCTGTGACCCTCTTTCAGCGGTGGGCCGTCTTCTTCCGTCAGCTCCACGGCATTGTCGCGGCCACCAACCGGTATCACGGGGCCCTTCCTGCCCCGGAGACATTCCATACGACGGTGTCCTACCGGCTCCCCTTTCAGGGCAGCTGGACCGTCCTCAACGGCGGGATCACCCAGGCTACCTCCCACACCTGGGCCCTTCCCAGCCAGCGGTATGCCTACGACTTTCTCATCGCAGACGCCCAGGGGAACTCCTTTCAGGGGCCGGAAGATCGCCTCTCCTCCTTCTACTGCTATGGACAGCCCATCCTCTCCCCCGCCCACGGGATCGTAATCGCCGCAGTGGATGGCGCCCCGGACAGCCCGGTCTGTTCCCCGCGAAAGGCAGTATGCGCCGCCAAAGACCTCCGGGGCAACTATCTGCTTCTCCAGCACAGTCCCCGGGAGTATTCCCTTCTGGCCCATCTGAAACCCGGCAGCCTCTTGGTCCGGCAGGGGGAATCGGTCCGCCAGGGACAGCCTGTCGCCGCCTGCGGAAACTCGGGCAACAGTTCAGAGCCCCATCTCCATTTCCAGCTCCAGGACACCCCCGATTTCTACACTTCTGCCGGGCTGCCCATCCCCTTTTCCTCCCTCCGGACCGCTCCCGCCCCCAACTACCACCGCCTGGACCCCCGCCCCCATGGGGTGGAGACCACGCCGCCTCCCTATCTTACCCGGGGGCAGCAGGTGTCCCCCCTCCCGCCGCCATAGACCCCAGCACAAGCAAAGAAAATGTCCCCGGTCTTTTGCCGGGGAGCCATAAGAAAGCGAGAACATTTTTCCGGGACGGCATGGCCTTTCAAGGTCATGCCGTCTCCTCTTTTGTCAGTTCCTCCAGCGGGATGAAGCCCACAAGGTCATAGGCGATGCGGATACCCTGCCGCTTGCCGCTGCTCTTGTCCGGAGCCTCAATGTAGATGGCCTTTACCAGTTCCCGAAGGGCGTAGGGGGTCAGCTCCCGCAGGTCGGTGTACTTGTGTACCCTCTGGATGAACTGATCGAAATTCTCAAGCTGTCGTTCCTGTGCTTCTATCTCTTTCTGCAAGGTCTGTACCTCGGCCTTTAGGCTTTCCTGCTCGTCCTCATAGGCCGCACTCATCAGGGCAAACCGTTGGTCACTGACCTTCCCGCTCACGTTGTCCTCGTACAGCCGCATAAACAGCCGGTCCAGCTCGGCCAGACGCTTCTCATCCTGCCCCAGCTTCTTCCGCCGTACCCGGATGGCTTCGCCGGTGGAGAGCTTCAGCCGCTTCTCCATCATAGACCGGAAGTGCGCCTCGTAGCGGGTCACATAGGAGATCACCGCCTCCATGTGAAGCAGCACCATCTCCTCCAACACCACCGCCCGGATAAAGTGGGCGGAACAGGTGCCTGTGTTGCTCCGGTAGTTGGCGCATACGAAATGGTCCTGCCGCTTCTCATAATAGCGGGTGGTGGCGTACCGCATCTTCGCCCTGCAGTCGGCGCAGTAGACAAGGCCGGAAAACAAGCTGCTCTTGCCTGTCCGCGTCCGGCGGTGCCGCTGTTGCCGAATCTCCTGCACCTTGTCGAACACTTCCTGCTCAATGATGGTCGGATGGGTGCCGTAGAACACCGCCTGCTTTTCAAGAGGCGTCTCCCGCTGCTTCTTGTCCCAGATGGAGTTGCTGTATGTCTTGAAATTGACGGTACAGCCCGTGTACTCCCGCCGCTCTAAAATATGGACAACGGTATTCGGGTTCCAGTAGTAGGGGTCGGCATTCGCCTGATTGGGCGTCCTGCGCCCCTGCCGGTGCTTGTAGGCCGTGGGTGTGAGTATCCTTTCCTCCCGCAGCGCCTTGGCGATCTGCATCGGGCCGCGCCCCTCCATGCAGAGGTTAAAGATGTGCCTGACCACCTGGGCCGCTTCCTCGTCCACCAGCCACTTGGTCTTGTCCTTCTCGTCCTTGACATAGCCGTAGGGGACGTGTACCGTCAGCGGCTCTCCGCGCTCCCCTTTGGCCTTGTTCACCGCGCGGATCTTCCGGCTGGTATCTTTTGCAAAAAACTCATTGAACCAGTTTTTTATACCGGCCATGTCGTTGTCCATGCTGTTGGGGTCGATGGTGTCGAAGTAGTCGTTGATGGCGATATACCGTACTCCATACTTGGGGAAGGTGAAATTGATATACAGCCCGGTCAGGGATGAGTTGCGGCCCAGCCGCGACAGGTCTTTGGTGAGACAGACAGCCACCTGTCCGCTCTCAATTGCCTCCAGCATCTTCTGAAAGCCGGGGCGGTCGTAGTTGGTGCCGCTGTACCCATCGTCTCCTAATGTCAAGAGAAAACCAAAAAATTTATAAGATTTTTTGCCGGATTTTACACTGATTTGGTAATTAAAGCCCTCAGAGAGTCAAGTCTATGACGGAAAACACGCCTACACCCGAAGTATTCGAGTCTGCGATCCATGCGGCAGTCTGTATGGCATCTCGCCCCAGGCGTGTCAAATCTTTTGTCAAAAGAGCGTCAGCCCGTCCTTGCCGAACAGCTTCAAGAAAATCATTCAGCCCAGGTCAGTCAAAGGTCAGGCCGCTGGCCTCGTCCTGGGATTCTCCCACAACATTGAGCTGATACTTTTCCGCAAAGCTGTGAAGATAAATCATTTGGTTCTCCAAAGCCCATTTATCAGGTGAAGCAACACGTCCATAAAGCCAATGCCGTTTTTTATCCCTGTTCATGCTCCGCAGCCTCCTTTTTTGCGGTATCGGCAAGCAGCCGTTGATATTCGTCCCCGCATTTCCAAACAATCTCAATGGAAGTTGAACTGTAAATGTAGATGTTCTGGATTAGCGAATCCACCAGTTCCCGTGTCAATGTTCTGACATTGGTATAGAGAATAATGTTGTCGGTGGAGAGTTCTTCTTCCTTTGCCTGCCGTTTGGCATCCTCCAGCACTTTGATTTTGATTTCAAGCCGTTGGATATGTTTTTCACACCGTCCTCGTTTATGCTGGTAGTCCTCCGCGCTGACTTTGCCGGATACCATATCCTCAAAAGCCGCCATCTTTTCCTGCTGGCGCATTTGGATTGAGTTCCGGTGCGCTTTGATCTGCCAGTCAAGGCGCTGGTTGTAACGGGTATCTTTTGCGGACTGGCGCTGTTTCGCCTGAACCGCCCCTCGAACAAGCTGGGCCATCGTGCGAATAGATGCTAAAACCGTCTGTTCCAGTTCCTTTTCATCTATCCTGTCCTGCGGACACCCAATATCCGGTTTATACCTGTCGGTTCGGCACACATAGCAGGGGTGGGCAGATTGCAGTCGCTCCATCGCAAGTCCACAGTGTCCGCACCGGATCTTCCGATAGAAAACGCGTGTGCTTTCCCCGGTAGAACCGGGATGGGAACCCCGATTCAGGCTCTTGGCCGTATCGAAAATCTCCTGCGTAATGATTGCCGGAAACGCCCCGTCCACAACAGCCCACTGATCTTCTGTGACAGCCTTGACCCGGCTAGAACCCACCTTTTTTCGGGTGGTCTTGCCATAGATCGCTTTGCCGGTGTACCGCTCATCATCCAGAATCTTGCGAACCATAGAAGAAGTCCAGTAGTTTTTATTCTGGTCTACGCAGTTCCATTTCCGGCTTACCTCTTGGAGTCGTTTCCTTTGTAGCGGGGTCAGCACTCCTTCTGTATTGAACTTTCTGGCTATGTCCGTAGTAGACAGGCCGCTGGTAAAGAGATCAAACACACGCCGGACCACGGCGGCGGCATCCTCGTCCACCAAAAGGGTGTGCTTATTTCCAGGCGCTTTCTGATAGCCAAAGAACGCATAGGGGGCAACGCAGTAGCCTTTTCCGGCAAGCTGCTTTTTAGTCGATCTCACTTTTTCCGATAAGTCTTTGCTGTAAAGGTCGTAGATCACATTTCGGAAGGACACATCAATCAAGCCCGCAGAACCGTACTTGTGATCCCTGCTGTCATAGGAATCATTGATGGCGATAAATCGCACATCCAGGAAAGGGAAAATCTGTTCCAGATAGTCCCCAACCACGATATAGTCGCGCCCAAACCGGGACATATCCTTGACGATAATGCAGTTGATCTTCCTCTGACGCACCTGTTCCAAAAGCCGCCGGACGTCGGGCCGTTCCATGTTCGTCCCAGAATAACCGTCATCACAAAATTCAAGAATCTGAGCTCCGGTAAATTCAGGCCGCAGTTCAATGAAACGGCGGATGTAGGCACGCTGATTGACAACGCTGTTGCTTTCGCTTTTTTCATCGGACAGGTCGCCGTCCTCGGCGGAGAGCCGGATGTAAATGGCAATCATATAGTTCAACATTTGCTGTAAGACCTCCGGCATCGTGCTACACCTCCTCCTGAAATAGTTTCTTCATCTCGTCCTGATAGTTCAACACGATATGTACCTGCTTGTCCTCATTCACATAGATCTTCTCCACCAGCGCCAGCAACATCTCACGGGTCAGCTCTTTTTCATCCCGGAACTTGGCAAAAGCGGAAAACCACTTATTTTGTTTGGGGCTTGCCTCCGGCAAGGTGTCCTTTTCGGCCTGCAAATCCTGAAGGCGTCCCTCAAGCTGGCGGGCTTCATCCTCATACCGGCTTTTCCCGAATAGATAATCCGCCTGCGTTACAATACCGTCCACATAGCTTTCAAAGAGCGTCTGGCGGAGTGTGTCCAGCTTCTTTAAGCGGCCCTGCACCGATATAACCTCATTGTCAAGAGCTGTCCTGCGGCTTCTGGCCGCCGAGGACCGGCTGACCCTTTGGATGACCGCCTCCGCATCCGTGAGCATCGCCATCTGCAATCGAAGGACCTCATAAACGGCCGCTTTCAAATCGTTTTCCCGCAAGCCACCCGCATTGGGGCATCCGGCATCCAGAAGCATAGCGTGGCGGGGGCAGATAAAGTGGTACGCCACCGTCCTGCCTTTGTTATAAACACTCTTATAGCGTGTCATATTGTGCTGGCAGCACGCGCATACCACAAGCCCTTCAAAAATGTTTTCGCTGTCAAAATGGGCGTATTTCCCCAGACGGCTGTGGTATTCCTCGTGCTTGGCTTTCAAAATGGCTTGAACCGCATCAAACAGCTCCTGCTCAATGATCGCCTCATGGGTATTGGGGACAATGATCCATTCTGATGGGGGCATAATTTTTTGCTTCTGCCCAGCGTGCAGTTTTGTGATTTTCTTGCCCTGAACCATGTGCCCCAGATACACCGGATTCTCCAAAATATGCTTCACTGTCTGTGTCTGCCACGGGCTGTTTTCAGAAAACCTCTTGGTAAACACAACGCCCTGCAAATAGCGGTGGTAATTGGGATTGGGAATCTGTTCGGCAGTCAATGTTCTTGCTATCGCAGCGTTGCTCATCCCATCCTTTTTCATCCGAAAGATACGCTTCACCACCTCCGCCGCCTCCGGTTCGACAACCAGCTTATGCCGATCCTCCGGGGATTTCACATAGCCATAGACGGCAAAATTGCCGATAAACTCGCCGCTGCGTTTCTTGGTGTCCAGCGCGGAATACACCTTTTGAGAAATGTCCTTGGCGTAAATGTCGTTCATCAGGTTTTTCAGCGCGATGGTCATGGCCTCTCCGCTGTCCGCCCGGATACTGTCGTAGTTGTCGTTGACGGAGATAAACCGCACTCCCATGAAGGGCAGCACCTTTTCCAGAAAGTTTCCCGTTTCCAGGAAGTCGCGCCAAACCGGGACAGGTCTTTCACTTTGAAGCCGGAGATATACTTCATTCCCAGGGAACGCTTGTATTCTGAGGGAGAGAGGACCCCATCGGCGTTCAGCCGGTCAGCGATTCCCTGCTGGCTCATTCCTTCCAGCTTCCAGCGGAAAATATCCCGGCTGTAAGAATCGTTCATCAGGTTTTTGATGGGCAGCAGGATAGTGCTGGCCTGCCCCTGTGCGTTGGCGGTATCGTAGCCGTCGTTGATGGCGATGAACCGTACCCCGTGGTCTGCAAACTCCTGTAAGACCTTTCCGGTTTCAATATAGTTGCGCCCCAAACGGGACAGGTCTTTTACCACGACGCAGTTGACTGCGCCGGAACGCACATCCTGTAAGACTTCCTGAATCCCAGGACGAAAAAAATCAACGCCACTAAACCCGTCATCCTTCCTCTCGGCATGGATACGGATTTCTGGCATTGATTTCAAAAATTCCGTGATAAATTCCCGCTGATTTTTGATGCTGTTGCTTTCCGGCTTATCTCCATCGTCATCAGACAGACGGAGGTAGATGTCGGCGGTGTAAACAGCCTGTGCGGTCAAATTTTTTATAACAATGCCTCCAATCGTTTTGTTCGTCAGTCCCAACAACGATTGGAGTGCGAGTTTTGTCCGATTTCTATTATACAGCAGGACACAGCCAGCGTCCAGGTGTTTTTTTCGGTTCCATTCGTGTCGGGGATTTACAAGGTACGGAGATAGCTTTCAAATTGTTCCTCCATTGTGGTTTCCTTGGCCGCCTCGGAGAAGCCGATTTTCACGACGATCTTTCCGTGGCGGAAGCAGTAGGGGTTGCGGATCTGGCGGATGAAGTCCAGCACCCGTTCCTCTCTTGGAAGTTCTGTGCAGATGGATATATCCCGAATATCGACAAGCTGTTCTGGATCGACCGTCTTAATATCAACGGCGGAGAGCGTATCAAGCTCTGCAAGCGTGAGTGATTTCAAACAGGTTCCTCCTTTCTGCCTCTACCAATCTATTCAGAAGGGTGCCTGTCCTATGCCAGAGAACGCAGGCTCACGCTGATTGCCAGGGCTGTGTCGATCTCCTCCATCTTTTTCTTGTTGATCTGCCCGATATAGCCTCGCAGCCGCCTACGGTCAACCGTCCGTATCTGCTCCAACAGCAGCAGGGAGGTAGGGGCAAGGCCCGGCACATCCTCCAACAAAACATGGGTAGGAAGGTGGGTCTTATCCCTTCGGCTGGTGATGGCCGCCGCTACCACGGTAGGGCTGAAATAGTTTCCCACATCATTTTGGAGAATGAGGATAGGGCGCGTTCCGCCCTGTTCCGATCCAACCACCGGGTCCAGGTCGGCATAGAACAAAGCGCCGCGCCGGATCGCCTTTCGCCGCATAAGAATGACCTCCTGAATATAAGTAAGCCGGAAACAGGGCAGGCCCCGAAAGGCCCGCCCTGCGTCCGGCGAATTTTTTCCAATCTGTTTTCTTTCATTGTGCTATTTGTCCTCGACACCCCGCACATGGGAAGTCATCAGCGGCCAGCAGCGAACCGGCCCACGGGAATCTCACCCCTCCGAGGACATCTCCGAGCTGCCCCCATTGCGTGATCCTGCGGTCAGGCAGGGCTGTGGCTGGACAGGAGTACCATTGTACCCTTTGCCGGTCATGGCCGCGCCGGGAGCTGCCCGGTTTTTACAGACCGCCGTTTCTCGCTCATACAGGCAGGATGACAGCAAGACCAATGAAAGAAAGTAGGTGGGATCTGCTCATCCGTGCCGTACCTCATGGCGCGGCTTCTGAATCGGCTTTTGCTCATCGCACTGGCAAAGGGGAAGTTACCGATGAATGAGTATGCGGTTGTCAAGGAACAGGCGAAAGGGGGGTCAGAAAGAACTCCTTTCACCCATCGTCCTGAAACCGTGGGGGTGTCAACCCTGCTCCGCAAAAAATTTTTTCAATTTTTCGATGGCAAGGTTCAGGGATTTGGCAACAGCCTGATGGCTTGTCCCTTCCAACCTGCCGATCTGCCGGGTGGACAGGCCACGGAACACATGAAGCCGAAAACGCCGTTTCTGGACTTCTGTAAGTACGCCCGCAGCAAACAGTCGCTCCAGTGCAATCCGGGCATAGCGGCGGTTTTGTACTTCTGCCGCCAGTTCCTCCAATTCTTCTTCCAATGGCCGGGTAGAGCAGCAGTCCATTTCCTCTAAACCGTGGATGGACACATCCTTGCGGGTCTGGGCGCTTTCAGACCGATCCTGCTCATAGTAGATCTCATCAGACAGGGCTTTCAGTTTTGTAAAGTCCTGCGCTGTTTTATCCGGGCTCTCTTTCAGGTAATCCTCCAGAGAAACCTCAACAATTTCATCATGGAAGCGATAAACAATATTGGGGCTGTATTTGTTTATCGCATAATCACTTTTGCGATAATCTCTCAATTTTTGTACCTCCGATCTGTTTTTTGTGAAAACAGATCGGAGGTGGCGGCGCCCTGCTCCTGTAATCAGGCCGCCTATGAAACAAGCGGCTGATTTTGTAATCTGGTACAAAATCAGCCGCTTGAAAGACAGGTACATTGAGAAGCCCAATGGCGTATGGAGCCTCCGCAGGCGGAGGCTTGTCCCCAGATGGGGCAAACTCTCTCCCACAGAAATGCCGGTGAACGCCGATTGAAAATTGTCCATTAAAAGCCGTGTGTCGTTTGAGAAGGACAAAAAGCAGCTTCTCAATGCTGTGGATTTTTTCATCCATAGCACACTACGCCTTGCCCGCTTATGCGGACGGCACACAGGCGGCTGGCGTCATCCCCTTTCTTTTAAGTGTGGCAGCCCAAAGCTGCCGCCTTTACTGATATTATGTTGTTGTATGGTCGAACCGAGAGAAATCATAGGGATATTTCCCGGATTATGTCGATGGATAAAAGAAAACGGCCCTTATCTAGCTACTAGATAAAGACCGCCTTGTTCAATAGTATATTCAATCTCATATACATCACCTACCCTTATTATTTTTTGAGGGATTTTGGATAATCTGCCACATTAATAGATTATCAGATATTTTTAGAGTTCTTTTGGAGTTGGTTTTGAGTAAAACATAATAGTAAGAAAAAATGTATTAAACCTACAATCTGTTGGAAAACTATTTTTGTGCGGCTCATTTTCCTGTTGGCGACTAGTTAGTCTTCTTGGAATGAGAACGTACCCCTTGTTCAGCGCTCCAATCTCCTGACGCATACGCAGGATCAGCCCAGCAGTCTCTAACTCCCGCAAGGCCCGCTTTCAGGTCTGTGTACTGAGCCCAGCCAACTCAGCGAGATGGAGTTTGGCTGGGCTCAGTTTTTGGTATGGGAAAGGCGCGGCTTGCTGGCCGCGCCTTGGAATAATGTTGCTATTTTTGATTAAGACACAAAATTATTTTTGAAGTGGGCCAGATCATACGGATAATATCGCTGATTTTTTAGACAGCTATTTATAGTTCTTTTTGGGGGAAATACTCCATTAGCTGGGAGAATATCTCAGCTTCCTCTACTTGATCAATCGGATACTGACCGTGACATTCAGCAATATCTGGGACATAGGATGGGATGACCAGGGTGATTGGTACATCTTCGTCTCGAAGATATACTGTCCAACTAGAATTACCGTCCCGCTTGATACTTTCGATATTTTTTTTGAATATAGTCTTGCTGGCGTCTCTATTCCTTGGAGATCTATGGGAGTTACAATAAACATAGCAAGTGTTGGAATACAAGCGATTGCATAATTGCAAATTGTCCATGTGCAACCATCCCAATCTATAGAATACCCATATACTGCTGTGTACGCGACTGGTGTATCTAAAGTATTTAACAATGCTTCTTTAATCCGGTCACGGCTTTTTAGATTTTTTGGGGGCGAAACCTCAAAGAGCCGTCTTATATTACTATTATTATTCACACTGGACTGACATTTCCTTTCTGGTTCATATAAGTGTTTATCTCCCCGTATCACCTTGTTGGACACAGCGCTTTAAATCTGATCCAGGAGTGAATTTTACAGTATTCCGCGCCGGAATCAGAATAGTTTCCTGTGTCCTAGGATTCCTTCCTATCCGTTCCTTAGATACTGACACAGAAAAAGTGCCAAATCCAACTATCTGTATCTTACCGCCGCTTTCCAGCTCTTCAGATACTGCTTTGCAGAAAGCATTTAATACAATTTGGGTAACCTTTGTGGGCATTCCCGATAGTTCTGCAATACGTTTCGATAACTCATCTTTGTTCATTTTATGGTATCCTCCTTTTTGTATTATCACAATCCATATTACTAAACGAGTTTCCCTGAGAAACCCGGATTTGTCGGTCCATTTGCGGTATCAGTTCAGGTATCTTGTTTATAAGGTAAGTGTCCAATAAAGAGTTTTCTTCACGCTTCACCTATCCGTAAATGTCCAAAAAGCTTTGTTATATATTCTCTGATGGTGCAGAGTCTCTCAGCTCCCCATCCTTTTCCTCCACATAAGCCTTCAATGTTTTCCCAGGACGGAATACGATCCTTCTTCGGAACGAACCACGCAGTTTGGGTCTGAGATAAAAGCTTCCAAATCCCGATATTTTGACGGATACCCCAGAACTAATCTCTTCCATCAATATATCAAACAGTGCGTTTGTCAAACGCTTTGCCTCCACCTGCGTAAGATTCATACGGTCTGCTAATACAAGACCCAGTTCTTTCTTATTCATTCTGATACCCTCTCTTTTTGACTTTTTTTATTATCAGGTCATATATAGGGCAAAAATAAAACGAGATAACTTATAACTACTTTAATATAGTTAATTATATTATGGTACAACTCAAATGTCCAGATAAAAATGACCTAATATTATAAATAGTCATAACAAGAAAGTGACCTTTGGCTATCTATACGCTCGATAAACCATACTCATCCAAACTGTCAATTTTATCTATTTATAAGAATAAAACAGTTCACATTCTCAAGTATATCTATTATAATAAAAGTGATACCAGTTCGGAGGAATCGATATGCCAAAAATATTTTCAGATATAGAAAAAGACATACAACGAAATACATTATTTGAAAAAGGGTTGCAAATGATTGTCGAACGTGGCTATAAAAATGTCACGGTAGATGAACTCGTCACTTTAATTGGATCTTCCAAGGGGTATTTCTACCGACTCTTTGAATCAAAAGAAGAATTCTTTTTGCAGGCAATCAGTTGGCAGATGACACAGAACCTTGAAATCCTGACGGCCGCCCGCAGTAACGGGGCCTCAACTGATGAACTTAGCCAGCTCTATAAAGAACTCTTTATGCAGGCCAGTACAATCAACTATATAGACATGTTTTATATTTATTCCAAAGTGAGTGAAGCGCAGTGGAAGCAGTTCCGGGATTTTGAAGAATCACATTATATTCGGGTGGTCAAACTGTTGGGGAAAGACCCAACCATCTGTGATCCCAAGGTACTCAGCAACCTATCCGCTATGATCTATCTCTCTTGCGGAATGATACAATACGCGCCCTATCTGTTTGAGGAAAAAAATGACGCTGTTCTAGATATTCTGCTTGCCACCATGCACCGCTATGTAACTGAACATTGAACCAGTCTATACTGTCATACTGTAATATAAAACAGCTCCATGCCAATAGTGGCACGGAGCTGTTTTATGGTGCAAAATGAACGTGATTTCAGAACAGTTCCCTTGATTCTAGGATTATAGGCATCCATATATTGGGATATGCTTCATTCAATAGGACACCACTCTATCTTTTCTAGAACCTAACATATCTGACGAGGTTGTGCTTGCAAAAGCATTATATTTCCGCAGATTTTGTTCTCCAATGCAGTATAAACCCAGGGATTTATCCCTGGGTTCCCTGCATATGCAGGGAACCCTTTTTTCCGTTTCCTTACAGTACAGACACTACTACTTTAATTTGATCCACCGCTCATGGACCCCATCTTCTTTCCGCTCAAATGAATGACTATTGGTGGCCTCCTGAACGGTCAGATAATACCATGCACTGGGGTCTGCATTATCCGGCCAGGTCTTCATACCAGAGAGCAAATCTTTTTCGCTTTCTGGCAGCCGACCCAAGACACGGTTTATCATTGCCATGGCCTCTGCGCGGGTGATTGTGGCGTTAGGGTGGAATGTACCGTCCATATAGCCGTTGACCCAGCCCAGTGCGGCGGCATGCTCAATGAACGTCTCTGCCCAATGTCCATGAATATCGAAGAAGCTCTTATCACTTTCTACGCTGGAATGGTCAAAACGGGCACAGACTGTTGCAAATTCAGCACGAGTGATTGGCGCATTTGGATCAAAGATTTCTGCGGAGCGGCCCTTCACAATGCCCAGTCTGGCAATTGTTGAAACCGCGGTATTAAACCACATGCCATTGGTCACATCCGAGAAAGAGTTGCTATCGGTTTCATTTGCTGCACGCACATCTTCATCCAGCAGCCGGTAGAAGATCATAGCCACTTCGGCCCGGGTGATCTTAGCATTTGGACGGACTGTACCATCCGTATACCCGGCCACATAGGCAAAATGGTCATCACCATTGAGCATATCAGGGATATGCAGCTCCGAGGCGTTCTTTTCCCAGCCCGCATACACGGTTTTATTCTTGGTCATCTGAATGCGGTCGATCTTGTCCGTGAGGTTCTTGTCTGCGTACCAGCCGGTGAAATGATAGCCTTCGCGCACGGGAGTTTTGCTGAGCTTCACCGTGGTGCCGGAGCTATACCGCTCAGCTTTATATTCCGTGCCGCCATTGGACACATAGGTGAGAGTATAACGTGTACTCCCACCGTGGCCACCATTCCCTCCATGGCCGCCGTCTCTGTGGAACGAGTAGGTATAAAGCAAGTTGCCAGTCACGGCATCCGCAGTGGTATCGGGCTGCCGGTCCCATGTGCCGCCGGTATAGCCGCTATCGGCTTTCATGCCGGTGGGAATGTCGGCGGCATCCAGCGTACCCTTACCCTCGTGTAGAAGGATGAGTATTTGCTTATCTGCCGTAGAGCCATCTGCCCAGGTACCGTTAGCGATTCGGAAGGTCACCATAGCAGTTGTAGCAACATCCTTTGTCCAAATGCCCTTCAATACAACATCGGTATTGGGCATAGTCAGGATGCCCTTGTCGATCACTGCACCTGCGGTGTCCGTTGTCCAGCCGGAGAACACATAACCTGCCAGTGTGGGGGGCTCTGCAATCGAGACATTGGCTCCATACCAAGAGTCCACCTTTGCCGGTACAGTTGGAGCCCCATCCGGGACTGTCCCCTCATACTGGTATGTTACTGTATGCGGTGCTCGTTTATAATAAGCACAGAGCGGTGTCTGCTTTCCAGCGTTTTCAACAATATCAGACAATCTGTTCTTCGCATTATCTGCATCAAATACATATTCTACACCTAATGTATCTCCCCAGGCGGTTTTCTGACCGTCAAACGCCGTCAAGTCCATCCGCACCGTAGTATTTGCTTTGGCAAAGCCACCATGGCCATAACTCCAACGACTAAAGGTACCGTCTGGGTTTTGCAGATAGATTTCCTGATACCACAAAACTTTACCGCCACTGTTCTTCGTATACTGTGCGGTGTAGGTGCCGCCTGTTACGGTTTCCGCCTCTCCGGGCAGTTGGGGATTCCACAGCTCCGCGCCGGACTTGGCGGTATAACCAGGCTTCGCCGTCACTGCAGGAGCCGCTATCTTTTCCCAGGTCTGGCCGGCCTTTACATCGTAGGCCACCTTTACCTTGTCCTGGCCACCGGCATAGGTCCCGAAGGTTCCGTGTTCACCGGACTCAAAGATGACGCGCACGAATCCCTGCGGGGTTTTCTGGCTGTTGTTCCCGTCATCCGCATTCTCCGGGTTGAAGGGCTGGTCCGGGTCCTTCGGGGTCACTTCGATGATCTCCCGGCTGTCCGCAAAGGATGCCGTCAACTGCTCATCTGCGGTGAACTGTCCATTCTCAGGGAATCCATCCCATTTGCTGAAGATGTGGTCAGCCGGGGCCTCCAGGTTATCCGTCACCGCCTGGAAATCTGCCGGGGTGACCTCCACATCCTTCTGTACGTAGTAGCTGCTGGGCTTGGTGCCGTCTTTCCAGCTTCCCTGGCCGGGGTCGAATGTCACCGTCACATATCCGTCCGGAACGGTACCGGGATGATTCGGGTCTACCGGGATTACCTTATCCAGCTTCGTATACTGTGCGGTGTAGGTGCCGCCTGTTACGGTTTCCGCCTCTCCGGGCAGTTGGGGATTCCACAGCTCCGCGCCGGACTTGGCGGTATAACCAGGCTTCGCCGTCACTGCAGGAGCCGCTATCTTTTCCCAGGTCTGGCCGGCCTTTACATCGTAGGCCACCTTTACCTTGTCCTGGCCACCGGCATAGGTCCCGAAGGTTCCGTGTTCACCGGACTCAAAGATGACGCGCACGAATCCCTGCGGGGTTTTCTGGCTGTTGTTCCCGTCATCCGCATTCTCCGGGTTGAAGGGCTGGTCCGGGTCCTTCGGGGTCACTTCGATGATCTCCCGGCTGTCCGCAAAGGATGCCGTCAACTGCTCATCTGCGGTGAACTGTCCATTCTCAGGGAATCCATCCCATTTGCTGAAGATGTGGTCAGCCGGGGCCTCCAGGTTATCCGTCACCGCCTGGAAATCTGCCGGGGTGACCTCCACATCCTTCTGTACGTAGTAGCTGCTGGGCTTGGTGCCGTCTTTCCAGCTTCCCTGGCCGGGGTCGAATGTCACCGTCACATATCCGTCCGGCACGGTACCGGGATGATTCGGGTCTACCGGAATTACCTTATCCAGATGCAGCACTTGAAGCGGAACACCCATTGCCGGGTTTTTACCATTGGGGCTGTAACTAACCAGGACTACTTTTTCTCCTGCCACTGCAGTGAGCGCATCCTTGGCCAAATCAATGCGAAAATTTCCGGCCTGCAGCTGGTCAAAAGGAATGACGGCACTGCCATAAATGACATCTGTAAAGGTATTTGTGGTATCGTCATATCCCTGCAGCTTCACAAGCGCATTGCCTGCCTGCTGGGAGGTGACCGGGACCTCAATGACCTTATCCCCTGGATCTTGATAGACGAGCTTTGGCGCGGTTCCTTCGATGGTATTCTCTATCCCACCATAAAGGACAGTGCTGCCTGTCTGCGGTGCTGCGGCCTTATAGTCTGCCGCATCGACCGGATCGGTGCTGTCATCCAGCAGCTCACTGCCATCCGGTACACCATCGCCATCCGTGTCTACCAGATTCATGTTAGAGCCAACCTGATTTTCAATGAAATCCCACAAGCCATCCTTATCACTGTCATTCATTGGAATATAAGCATTCGCATAGCTGTCTGTCAGATGCTTATAGGGGGCGCCATGATCCAACGTGCCTGTATAGACAAGGCCGTATCCATCCTTTTCATTTGGATAATCAGATTCCAGCCAGGAATCAAACAGCAGCTGATTATCATGCTCCGTAATGTACTTGTTCAGAAAAATGGCAAAATCACGGATCGAAACATTTTCTCGCAGGGGGTACTGGATGGTAAAATTCGCGTTTTGACCAGTCGCTACGGAGAAAACCGACTTTTCCAGTCTGTTACGGGCCGCGTTCAATGCATCACGGGTGTCACTCTGTGCAATGCTGATCGCACTGACACGGCTCGTATCAACCAATCCATTGGAGTCAATATCAATGGTGACTGGCGTATCTGTTCGGAACTCCGATCCCGGCTTGTCGCCCCGGCCATCCTCATTCGTAGCCCCAAGCCGAATATTCGCCGTATCAATATAAGGCAGCAGCTCCTTGGGTATCTGTTCCTTGATGTAAACCACCCAATACAGGTCCGTAGTGCTCATTTTTACATTTGGCTTGAAACTGTGGATCGACTTGATTACCAGCTGTCCTGTGAGTTGGTTATAATCCAGCCTGATCCGGTTGCTCATGGGGCCGGTTAGAAATCCGGTTTTCTGTTCGTCCTTTCTGTTTTGGTTATTCGCCAGAATAAAACCTTGATCCCAGCTTCTGTTGACCATCATGCTGCTCCCACCAGGATTGCCGGAGCCGGTCACAGCAAATGTCTCAAAGCTGATCGGCGTATTTTCCAACTGAAGGCTTTCCAGCGTCTGCCCATTTTTTAGCGTAATACGGATCTGTGAATTCGTCACTACTCCAATTTTACCAGAAGCCCATGTCCGGGTATTGATGGGAACGGTCCACAATGCGCCGTTTGCTTCTTTATCAAACTCAGTCACATTGTTCCCACTCACGATGGAAACACCTTGAATCTGCTCATAAAACTCAACTCTGTGGAAATTAAGCAGAAATCTCCCTGCATAGGGTTCTGTATTACTCAGGCCCCACTGGTTGGAACGGTCGGCAAATTTACTGCCGTTCAGCAGGATACTGCCGTCCGTATCAACCTTATCATACTCTATTGACCAATAGCGCACACCGGCATCAATAGCCCCATTTACTTGATAATGTACCTCATTATCAATCGACTTGTCCCCCGTGCTGGCAGCCATAGCGGTCGCTGGCAGCATACTGAGCAACAGCGCGAAGGTCAGTATAACTGCTGAAAGCCGCTCCCATTTTTTCTGGCTTGTTCTCATTCAATCACTTCCTCATTTCAATTTTTACATATATAAACAGAGCCCGCAAATACAGTGCTCTGAGTATTTGCTTACTGGATAGCGCTTTGTATGGGATTTAGAAACCCACAAATAAGCCAAGAAAATTGAACCGTTCTTGTAATCCACCTTTTCCATCATGGTCTAAAACATTTTTTCAATTCTGCCATCTGTATACAACACACTTGTGATGGCCTTCCGAAATGACCTATATATCAAAACGGTCATATTTCGCCTATAATAAAATGGTCATTTTATATGACCTAAATATCTATATGGTCATTATAGTTCATTTGCTATCCCATGTCCAGAAGAATATCCAAATAAGCGGTCGTTTGCATAGACAAAACTAGGGCAACCTTTCCCAAGAGGAGACCATCCCGTCTCAAAAAGTAGAATAGCTTCTTGCACAATTATGAATCCTAGATGTCCTCAGTTCTACATTTTTTCTACAGCTTATATTTGAAATATAGGAATATAAGTTCCAACCCAGATAAACTTCACATATCATGACCGGTAAAACAATATACAATGCCCCAAAAACAACGTGCAAGTCAAGTGCTGACTCGCACGTTGTTTGCTGACTCATTTTCAGCATCCTATAAAATCAATTACCTTTTCTGATACCCACACTTGGGACAAACACCGTTTTCATTCAGTGCAACACCGCACAGTGGGCAGCGATCAATTTCCAAATGAGACGCATATTCCTCAGACGCTTTGTTTACGCCGCTGGAAAATGTCAGTTTAACAATGTTCAGCTTGTCTTTCAAGAGGTCATAGACAATCTTGATCATGCCCTCCACAGTCATCGTTTCCTTGGTAACCACCAAGCGGCACTCGGGGTATGCCGTGGCAAACTCGGTCTGAAACGCAGGGCCAGTCATCGTATTATTTGGAGTTCCCCCCTTGATACCCTGCTTTTCATACACATCCAGAATTGCGGGTAGCAGCGGATCATCTGCACGAAGCACCAAGGCGTGGTCAAAATTCTTCAAAACATCCCAAGCCGTTTTTTGGATTTCGTTGCAGGGGAAAATCATGTTTACACCGACATTGATTGTGTCTTCCACCTCAATGGTCAAAACGCCTGTATGCCCGTGCAGATACTGGGCCTCTCCTTGAAACCCATAAAACCGATGCGCATATTGCAGTTCAAGTTGTGTGATACTTCTCATTCTAACCTCTCCTTTGATTTATATTTACAGGTATGATGCGCCTGTGTGCGCACTGAGTTAATTGGCTGTTACAATGAAATGATTCACAGTCTCTTGGTATATATAACTCCGTTGTGACCAATTATATATATTAGTCATTTTAAGGCGAAAGCAATCTAATGTCAACCCTATATACAGCTAGTTTCTGACAAAAATCAACAGTAAAATGATTGCTTAACTAAATATAAATTTCAATGAAATCGAAAATACGTTCCGCCGCCGCTTGATTCTGAGGATAGGTGTGCGGCAGGGGCGGGCGCTTCTTCCGCTTCAGATCGTACCAGAGACACCCTCCGTCCTTTCGGCTGGGGAACATACAGGATGGAACCGAAGTCCGCAAAGTAAAAGGGCACCCCCGGCAGGGATGCCCCTTGGGGTACTCATACGGCCGGGCCGTCGGGCAGGTCACGCCATAGGACCCTCTGGGGATAGACACCGGCACCCCGTTGTGCTTATAACTCGTTGCTACTGTGTTCATCCACTCTCCTTTCTCGAACCGGGCGGCCGGTTGTTTGATTTGTTTGATGTCGCAGGGCAGCAAAAAAGGCAGCCCTCGATGGACTGCCTTTCGCATTGGACATATTTAAGTTTGAGCTATCCGCTCACAGTTCTTTCAGCAGGAACGCCATATACAGCGGGAGTGTGAGAAGCTGTTCGGTGCGTCCTACATTGTAGTCCCCCAGCTTGATTGCTTGGCTGACATGGTACTTTTCAGGATAGCGCAGGATCGTTCTGGTGCTTTTCGTATTCCCTGTGGACGCTTTGACCTCCACCAATGTGCATTGTCCTTTATAACGGATCACAAAGTCCACTTCCAAACCGCTGTCTTTGTGGAAATAGTAGAGTTTTCGTCCCATCTTACCGAAAACATCCGCAATCAGATTTTCAAAAATCGCGCCTTTATAGCCATAAAGATTTCCTTGCAGGATGTCGTACTGTGTGCCATCCTCCAGCATACTGACAAAAAGGCCGCAGTCCCGCATATACACCTTGAATATATCTTCCTCGGCGTTCCCATCCAAAGGCAGTTCCGTAATGCTCAGATTATAGCAGCGGACAATGATACCGGCATCCTCGATCCATTGAAGGCTCCCGGCATATTTTGATGCGGTTGAACCTTTTTTGACAACAGAGTATTGAAATTTCTTGTTTTCTTTACTGAGCTGCTTCGGGATAGACTGAAAGCACTCCTTGATTCGTGATTTGTCCTTCTTCTCGGCGTACTTCACCATATCGTCCTCATAGGAGCGAACAATATCACGCTGGATTTGCAGTACCTCATCCATCTGCTTCGTATCTACAAAGGTCTGTACGGCATCCGGCATACCTCCGACAACCACATATTGCAGGAGCAGTTGCTTCATACGGTTGTGCAGGGCCTCCGGGACAGGAGTCTCTTTCTGCAAGCACTTCTTTAACATATCAATTACAGGGTCAGCAATCCCATTGGCCCACAGAAATTCTTCAAAATCCAGAGGGTACATATCAATCACCGTTTCCGATCCGACTGGAACAGATTTCGGTTCTTTTCCATACCCCTTCACACCCAGCAGAGAGCCGGTGCCTATCACATCATAGCGCCCATCAATTCGGAAAAATTTCAGGGCGGTCCGGGCCTCCGGGCACTCCTGAATCTCGTCCAGGATCAAGACTGTACTTCCGCTTTCAAACACCGCCTCGCTGCCCAGCAGGGCGGACAGCATCATCACAATTGTGTCCACTTCCAGGGACCCGGCAAATACAGAGGCATAGTCTGGATTTTCAAAAAAATTCAGGTACACAACATTTTTATAATTTTTCTTTGCAAAGTCAAGGACAGAAAATGTCTTGCCGCACTGCCGGCAGCCCTTGATAATCAATGGCTTGCGATTTTCTGTGTTTTTCCAGTCGATCAGTTTTTGCTCAATTTTCCTTTTCAGCATGACAGTTTCACCTCCCTTATTCTGTTCTATTCCAGTATAGCCGAAAGCGGCAACTTTTTCAAGGGAGTTTTGGCGTGAATTGCAAACTTTTTCAAGCGACTTTTATCGACAAGTATCAACTTTTTCTCTTGCGCCACACATTGGTTATGGTTCCATGCCCCTGTCCTTGTGCCGCAAATACCATTCCTTTTTGGCGGCCTTGGAAAGATCACCTCCCATAGCCTTGGCAATCGTCGTACTCCATGCCCATGCTGACGGTGTTCTGCTCCAGCGTCAGCAGGATTTCACAGATCAACCGCTCTGTATAGTAGGCTTTTCGGGCCTCCGCATACTCAAAAGAGCCGGTTTCCCGATCTTTGCGGAGCATGGTGCGTATGGCCTCCAATACCTTGTTGGCAATCAGCTTGTCCGCCTCCGCGCTTCCTTTCCGCCGCTGTTCTTCCACATGGGCAGGGTCAGCGTCATAGAGCATGGAAAGCTGGCACTTGGCATCCGCATACTCGTTTACCAGATTACCAATGTACTTACAGTCTGTTTTCAAGCTGCCAATAAAAGCATCCAGTTCGGCCTTTACTTCCTCCGGCAGCAGCTTGCAAGCTAGGCGGCCTTTTTTCGGCATTTTTTCTTTCAGGGCAAACAGGCTGGGGATAAATCGGGCCAGCCCATCCGCACTCAAAACATCGTCCAGTGAGGCAGCTCCCAGCTCATCATCCGTGATATGGCCGAAGGTTTCCCGCAGGCGCTTGTACTCGCTGGGATGAAGCCGCTCCATATATTGCTCAAACTCATCAACCAGATCAACGGCGGCTGCGGTAAGCTGCTCTCTGGCCCGCTGCTTCGCTTCACAATACGCCTGTATTTTCTCCGAGAAGGTATCACGGATCAACTGCCTGCGTATTTTATCCGGGATGCTGGGATGCACAAACGGAACCATTGTGCGCTGGTTCTTATCCCAGAACACCACATGGATGTGCGGGTGGCCCCGTTCATTGTGGTGGGCGGCCACCCATTGTAGGTTCTGAACCCGGATTCCATTATACTTTTCCAGCGTTAAAATATGACGCTCCATGTAGTCCTCCCAGGTTTTGTGATGGGTCAGCCCCAGCTCGGCCGCTGTTTCTGGGGAGAAAGAGATAATGCCCCGGTACAGATTGACGCGGCGGTAGGACAGCTCCCGCACCAGACGGGCCGCCTCCTGCCAGGTGGAGAACTCCCGCACCTCGCCGGGTTCCAGTTTCCCGAACACGCCATGACGCATCCCCTCATTTTTTACCGTGCCGGGGCGGGTGGCGATATAGCCGATATGGGCATAGTTGCACTTGGGCGTCTTTCTCTGATTGGGGTGCCGGTGGCGCTGCTTATAGATCAGGATCGACACGGCAGCCCCCCCTGAACAGCTTGGATCGCTTTTTTCATTTCCTCATCATCCAGGAAAATACGCAGGGCGTCGGCGTTTTTTTGTTGGCAAACACCAGCGCCTTTTTTCGGGCCGCCGCCTCGATCTTCTCAAAAGAGGAATAGCGGTCCCGGTCGATCAGGTCTGCGATGATGGCAATATTGGCATAGTAGCCTGCGGCGGATATGATCGTCAGGCGGTTGATAAGTCCGGCCAGTCGGTTTCCCAGCCCCTTGATCTGGCCGCTGAGTTCCTGCCGGATCACGCCGCTTATCATGTCGATGTTCTCAGCGGTGCTTTCCAAATCCAGATATTCGTCAATCGCCCGCCGCACCTCTTTGGAGAAGTCCGTCCCATTCCTGGCCGCCAGCTTATTGAGCGCCTGAATGGTGTCTGGGGGAAGATGAACGGTCTTGCGCTCGGTTCGGATGGGGGATTCTTTCAAGTCAAGCCTCCCTTCAATAAGGTGTGACAAAAATCACACCCAAATTAAAAAATCATACCTTGTAAAATCCTTAAAAACCCGTTGAAAGCACGGCTTTCAAGCAGTCGGCCCGCCGTCAGGTATGACGGCTATTCCTGCCTTAACCGGGAAATCGCAGGCTTTGCCTACGGTTTCCCGGCTGCGGGGCGCCCCGGCGGGGTGGTCAGTACGGATGAAAAGAGAAGTGATAGGGTCAGCGGTCCAGCTCGTCCTCTGGTTCCTCGGCGGATTCCCAATCCGTGAAGATCTCCGCCATGATCTGCTCCCTGCTCCCACGGACGGAACTGCCCTGTGTTTCATAATCCCGCAGAGCGTTCATCCGCTCCGGGATGGCGAAGAACGCAAAGCGCCCGTCCTTCATCCGCGTCAGAAGCCTTGTTTCACAGCCGGATGTGGGGTCCATGCCGCTCATCAGTTCTTCCAGTGTCCCCACCTTTTCCGCTGCCTCCCGGACGATGGAGTGGAACATATCGGACGGGATCTCCACATTCCAGAGGGCGTAATCATCGCGTCCGTGGCAGGTGATGGTCTGGATGGCCGTGCGTGGTGCGCCGTTGAATTTACCAAGCGCGGAGGACAACAGAGCCTCCGATTCCGGCTTCAGATAGCCGCACAGATCCAATTCCACCGAATTTGCGACGGCCTCGGCCTCCTTCTCGGTCAGCACAATATCCACATTATTTCTCTCATAAGAAAAGCCGCGCCCATTCAGCATCAGGGAACACTCGGCGGCGATGCGGAACATCCGAAAATAATCGTCTGCCGTTTCGCCCAGCGTCTTGCCTGTGGCAAAAGGTTGAAAATACCGTTTGCCCTCTCTGTCCCGGCAGGCCAGGGAAATATCCAGGTAGATACCCTCGCTGCCGCCAAAATTCGGGATGCAAAGGGCGTCATCAAATTCAGGCAGTTCGCCGGTAAGCCCCTCATACTTGCCGGAGAACGAAAAGTATTCATCCGGGAGAAGCCCATTTGTCTCCAAATGTGTTTTCAACTTATCAAAGGTTTCCCTGGCGTCCGCCATGCCGATATGCTTGACCCGGTGCTTTTCATCCGGCTCACTCCATCGGTCTACCTCAAAAGTCCTGATTTTTGCCACTGTTACACCTCCATACTTTGTTCCGGTTCTTCACCGGCGTCCTGCTCAAATGCTGCTTCCAGTTCAGCCATACGCTGCCGGTCCAAATCCTCTACGGAGAGGCCAGCCCGCATTGCCACCAGATCGGTGTTAAAATCATTCATATGGGGAACATGGATGGCACACTGGAACCCCCGCCCGGTGTATTCCCGTACCCACTTGGCCGCTGTAAGCTGCCCCCAATTTCGCAGTTGCCCATTCTTGTCACGGGCCAGATAGTCGTTGTCCACCGCGAATACCAGCCGTCTGATCTGGGAATGTCCCTCCAGATAGCGGTCGATGGCTCCGTTCCACAGGCAGCCGGTGGAGATACGGTGGTCCTCCGTCCAGTCCCGTCCATAGAAGTCAGCGGTGATGGACGCATGGCTCATCAGGTCGATGGGCGCCTCGGTGACGATCAGCAGATCGCTTGTCCCCTCATGGGAAAAGGGGTAGCTTTTGTCTGAACCGGCGGCGTCCATCTTGAACGAGCTGTTTTCTCTGGCCGCCCGCATGGAGCAGTACCGGGGCGCGCCATCGGCTTCATAGGCAGCAAACACGCAGTTACCGTACTTTTTCTCCTGATAGATCATTTTCCGGCTCATAAAGTAGCTTACGATCTTGGGGCTGATCCCACGGACAGACACCAGATACCAATAGGCCCGCTTCATGTTATCCGCCTTTTCCGGCAGCGCCAGCGGCTCACGCTCTTTTTTCTCATAGGGGACCACTTGCTTTACGGCCGGGGAGAACTCCTTTCCGATCAGCTTGCCCACCGCCTCCGGGAAGGACAGGTTTTCCTCCCGCATGACAAAATCAATGGCGCCGCCCTTGATCCCGTCGTCCGGCCCCGTCCACTGGAAAAAGCGGTTGTTTTCCGGGAAGATATACAGCCCGCCGCTGTGCTTCATGTGGACGGCCTTGCGGCCCGCCTTTTCCGGTTCATATCCATAGCCACGGGCAAGAGAGAGAATATCCACGCTGTTTGCCTGCCGGATCTCATCCTCGGTGAATTTCTGATACACGGCGGCGCTTATTCGCATCAATCATCACCTCACAATTCCAAATCTGTTTCTTCTTCATCAGGAAATTCCGGTTCCTGCGCAGTTTCTTTGTGGAACTGATCCGTTCCGGGAACGAGACGGAATGAAAGCCCATTTTCCCACTGGCAAAGGATCTGACCGGCGTCATCCACAGACTGAACGATACCGGCCAGCCCTGCGGGCGCGTCATAGCAGGGGTCGCCTACCGCCTCATCCAGCACGACCTTCGTGCCGGGGGCATATTCCTCCCGCAGCAGCTTGGCCTGTTCATACAGATATTGCGGGGACCGGGGCAGGGGCTTCCGCACACCCGGTCGGACCGGCTCTCCGTCCAGATCATAGCGGGATGGGTCGGCGGCAGGAACCTTCCAGCCAAACATGGACCCGGCCAGCATAGCCGCCGCCTGCGCCTTTGTGACGCCCTCATGGGTGTTGAGGTAGTTTTCCAGGACTTGGTTGTAGGCGCGGTCGCCGGTGGAGTAGGCACAGGGGTAATAGCCCATTTCGTCGCGTCGGACCTCGATGAGCTGCCCGGAGCTGGGGAGGACCGTATAACAGTGTTCCGGCAGGGGCGAGGTATAATAATTCTTCCTCATAGTCATCCTCCGGCTCATAGTCCGATTCGTCCTCCGGTGTTTCCTCCTCGTAGTACTCATCCAGGTCAAACCCGGCCTGCCCAATCTCCTCGTTGCTCATGCCGAGTTTTTCTCTCAAATGCTGGTACAAGTCCCATCCGGTATAGTTCTGTGCCGCCCAGGACAGCGCCTTATCCAGAATCAAACGGGTGCGGTCAGCGCCCAGGTTCTCCAGAGAACCGCTCCGGATAGCATTGAACTCACGGTCAGACAGGTTCAGCAGCCGGTAGGCTTTCTCAAGCTGTGGCTCCTTTGCACAGTCCGGGAGCATCAGATTTTCCGTCTGCGCCACAAAGCCATAGTCCAGATCGCTGTACCGAACATCACCGGCACGGCAGGCCGCCCGGAACTGTTCAAAACCCTTCATATTGCTGAAGCCCCGGTAGTCCATTGTGCCGCCGAGGATTTGGGCGCCGATGATGGTATGGAGCATTTCTTTATCGGTGGTGGCGGCGGCAACACGCCTGGAGCCTCGCTCCTTGCTCAAATTGCAGCCATACAGCACATATACGGTCATGGGATCATCCAGCTTCACAATCCAATCCCTCCGTTTCCTCCCGTAATTCTTCCAGATATTCGTCAATGTCCAGCTCCTCACAGCGGAACTGGAGCAGTTCCACGATAGCCGGATCGCAGTCCTCCGGCAAATAGCCCTTCACATCGTCCTGCACATCCCGTATCTCGCCCAGAAAGCCCCAGCAGCTATCCACCTCCACATCTTCCTTGAAAAGCTGAAAGCCGTAGCACTGGCCGGTCAGGAAATAGTCGCAGGACTTCACCTCGCCCTCCAGCACCTGGCGTGCCTTCTCCACGGTTTCAGGGGTCACTTTGCCATATTCCTTGTCAATCGTCTGTTTATCCGCGTAGATCCATCCCACCTGACTGGAATCCCAGGGGCAGGAAAAGCCGGTGGTGTTCATGGTAATGCCGGAATGGTCGTAGAGATAGAGGGGCAGGATCACCATACCCTCCATCTGCTCCACCAGCGAAAACAGTTCGCCGGTGGAGAGGGCGGAAAGGCAATCGTCCAAAAACCAATCGGGGATCTCGTCTTTCAGAGAAGCGGCATAGCTGGACGATACATACCAGTCGCTCTCGGAAGTCCAGTGCTGGTTCTCCTTCAGCTCCCATTCCCGTGTGGAACGGTTGTATTCCAGGCGGGCGTCTTTGGCCTTGCCGGATCGCAGGAACGCAAAAACCGGATTGTTCCGGTCATGGCCGCTGGAATACTCCGAAAAGAGCAGTCCTTGCAGAAAATCACGGGGTTCCGAAAAATCATGCTGATCCCCCAGCCTGTATCTCCCGTGCCAGCAAACCATTTTCCCCAGGCAGTCGTAGTCCTCACGGGGATTCAGGGGCATATCGTCATCCACGATAAACAGGGTGTAGGGAGCCTTGGTTGCAGCAAGCGGCATAAGCCTCACCTCCTTAACCGCAGGAACCGCCTCACCGGATCGCGTCACGATAATGCCGGTACCAGGCAAAATAGAAAAAGCCGCCGATCATGGCGGCAGCGGCGGAAATACCAACGATTGCTTTTTCATACGCGCTCCTTTCTCAAATCAGGTTTACAGCTCCATATCCTGCTCTTCCTCGTCCGCGGCGGGGACCTCCGGGCTGGCCTCATACTGTTCTTCAAACTGCCGCCTGGTCTGAATTGCCGCTGACAGCTTGGGGAGCAGTTCAAACATTTTTGTGCTGTCACGGCTTTTTTTATAATAACGGTAGTCCCACTGTCCGCTTTCCGGGGAATAGCGGATGCTGTGCAGCGCATTGATGATCCGGCCCTGTGTTTTTAAGGGGACGGAGATGCCATGCTCCCGGAAAAGCTGCATGATGAGGGACTTGCCGTTGACCTCCCGGTTCACCACCTCCTTCCCCGCCAGAATGTCCTTCTCCGCCTCCCGGATAGCGGTATCATAGCGGGCCTGCTGTTCCTGTTCACGCTGGCGCCTCTCTGCTTCACGCTCTGCCGCCCATCGTTCCTCCCGCTGCCTGCGCTCTGCTTCTAATGGGATATTGTGCCGTTTTGTCTCATAGTACCGTCCCAGCAGATTGGCGTAGCCCAGGTCTGCCCACCGTTTCGGATCGCCCATGCTCTCATTGAAAACCCGTTCGACCTCACCCCGGATGCCATGCTCCAGTGTAGGCAGTCATTTGAGAACCTCCTCCAGCCGGTGCCGCTGGTTAATTCCGACCATGAAGCCGTCGCAGGGCACATAAATGGTCTGGAAGAACTCCCGTTTCTTTTCCATCGTGTAGAGTTCAATGCCGTTTTCGTTGTAGAAACGGTAGTAGTAATGCTTATTGCCCATTAAATCCCTGGCAACCACCCGGTTTTCATCCTTTTCCCTTGGCGGGAAGATGTCCTTTTTCTTTCCATCGGGCCGCGCATAGCGGGGAGAAAGTCCGGTGCGCGCTAAACTGCTTTCAATCACTTGCCGCACTTTTTCTAACCCGCCGTGCGACTTGATGAACAGGTCCAGATGTTCCGCTTCCCGCAAGGGACAGAGATGCAGGCCCGTCCTGCCCTCGTAGACGGCGCCCTTGTACTGAAACAGGTCCAGGCCGAAATCGTTGCGGAACGGTTTGCCCTCTTTCACCGGGGAGAAGGCGCCCTCCCGGAAGATATAGCAGACGGCGGAATGTTTTTCACGCATCATGCCGGCCCTCCATTTCCTTTACCAGCGCGTTAATGGCTTCATCACTGAATTTGGCGGACAGGTATTTATGGATACAGTCCACTTCCGAATCCCGCAGAGATTGCGTAAGGGCCTTTTCCAGTTTTTCGTGATCTTCCGCCTGTATGCCAGGGTAGCTGTCCATAATCCGGCGCACACACGCTTTCAACAGCGAATACCGGTCAAATGAGTTCAAAATAATTTCCTTATAATTCGGTGCCAGTGCCGGAAAGAACACAGTCAGCAGATTGATCTTCCTTGCGATCAGATCGTTCTCCATTCTCATCTAAAATCACCTCACTTTCCTGCCCCTGCAAAGACTCAAATTCCAGCTTTGTGTTGATCTCCGTCAGGGTAGCAACCTTTTCGGACAGTTCCTCCTCATAAATAAAAAACCCCCGGCCCAGCCGGGGGTTTTCATAGACGGGTATAACCCTTTGATACTAGCTTACACGTCACGTCGTGTGAGTACGATCTGCCAGCCGCGAAGGTTCTGTTACTTGCTACCCGTTAACGGGTTCAAAAGTTCCCCATCGTCAACTGTTCTCCAGCTTTGTCTTCATCTAGCTGGTGACGGATATACTCTTCTATTCTCTTTGCATTTTTGCCTGCTGTATCTACATAGTATCCTCGGCACCAAAATTCCCGATTTCGGTACTTATATCGCAACTCTGGATACTTCTCATAAATCATCAGGCTGCTTTTCCCTTTCAGATATCCCATAAAGCTGGAGATTGCTACTTTGGGTGGAATTTCCACCAGCATGTGTACATGATCTGGGCATACCTCTGCTTCAATAATACGGATCTTCCAATTACATAGCGTACGCAGTATTGCCCCTATTTCTCGCCGCTTTTCTCCGTAGAATACCTTTCTTCTGTACTTTGGCGCAAACACAATATGGTATTTGCAATTCCACCGCGTATGCGTTAAACTATTTACGTCATTCATTGGATGACCTCCCTTTGCTATTTTTAGTGCAGTTGGCAGACCGCACTTTTATTATAGCAAAGGGAGTTTTGATGTCTGCATCATCGCCATAAGGCTTCTTTTGAACCACTCGCCTAGCGTGTGGTTTTCTTCATACAATAAAAGGCTGGCCCATCTGCTGACGGGCAGCCTCCAACTGCTTTTCTACTTCCTCCAAATCCCGCTGAGTATTAATCAGGTAAAACGAGATACGCTCTGCAAGGTTCTCAATGCGGGTGATCGTTCCCTGACCAGAAGAACCAATGTCCGTACTGTACCGGGAGGTTCCCCGCAGGATGATTCCCTGCGAAAGCGGGTGAAGGTTAAGGCAGAGTCTAAATCCACGGTAAGAGCCAATTTCAAACTCAAAGTCATCCTTTGCGCATTTTTCATTGATCGTGTGGTAAAGCAGGGCAAACGCATCGCCCGCCGCCGGGCGTTCTGTGTACGGTTTTCCATCCAGGACAATGGAGAACTCCCCGTCCTTGGACTGTTCCAGCAGAACTATGTCCTGACTGATCTGCTCAATTTGGTGCTGGTACTGCTGGATGCGGCTGGGATAGGTTGTGTTCACCTTCCGTTCCAAAGAAAGCTGCTCGTTGCTCCATGCGCCCCGCAGGATCTTCAGCTCCGTCACCCGGTTTTCCAATTCCATCTTTTGCGCCAGCATGGGGTTATCTGTGGCGGTCGCCTTGAACTGCGCGGCGGAAAGCATGGTTTCATCCACATCCTCACAGGACCGGGCGATGCTCCTACCGGTGAGGATCTGCTTGATATACCGCAGCTTTTGTTCCTGAATCTGCCATAGATAGGCGTCAAAGGTTCCCTTTGTCACAAACTGCTTTATCATAACCTCCGGGTTCTCGTTGCCCTGCCGGACCCCGCGCCCATCCCGCTGGGTAATATCGGAGGGCCGCCAGGGGCAATCCAGATGATTGATGGCGATTACCTTGTCCTGCACATTCACACCGGTTCCCAGCTTATTGGTGCTGCCCAGCAGGATGCGCACCTTACCCTCACAGGTGCGTTCAAACAACGCCTGCTTCTGGGCCTCGGTCGCGGCGTCGTGGATAAAGGCGATCTGGGATTAGGTTTACGCTGATAAGGAAGTATTTCATAAGAACTTATTACTAACGACGACAGACAGGTTTGCAAAAAGACGAGTGGAAAATTAACATTCTCCACTCGTCTTTTTAAATACCCAACTTATCAAATAGAATCTTGTTCCGTTTTTTTGCGTCATTGATAATTTTGTCATAAGAAAGTATTTCAATATAAGCATTCATCTTGTCGTTATATTTATAATATCCCATCTTATCTGGTGTTTGAGAAAAATCGTGAAAATCTAAAATATGCTCTAATGTACTAGTAATGTCACAAACTGCATACAAATAGAATTTTGTACTTACACCTACTCTTATTATCCGCCCATCTTTATCCTGTATCTTATTTGTTTTCAATGAAGCAACATATTCATATAGCTGATTAATAGGATTACTATTACTGTTATAATCATTACGCATGGGACGCTTTAGTTCGAATAATACAATACTTTCATGTTCTTTCCCCTTATTTTCTTCGTCTGACACGGCAACAGGTTTATTAAGAATCATAATATCCGTTCTTTCATCTTTGGGATTATTATTAAACGGAATATCCGAAGAAATATAACTACAGTATGCCAACTTTTCATCAATTAACCATAAATTATGATTACTGTATGGAATATCTGTTGCTGTTGTTCTCATGGGATAAATAATATTATGCAAAAAGCTTTCTTTTTGAAAATGTCCATCATCTTTCTGACGAATTGCAAACTCCATTAAATCAAGAATCACTTTTCGATGCGCCACATATTCAGCTAGAGCAGCCCCGTTTGCACTATTGATCTTTTCTACCTGTTGTCCAAATTTTTCGATATATTCACTTGAATTAATTACACCTTTATTCAAGTCACTTAAAAGTTTAGCATTTTCTTTTGATGTATTTCGGTCAAACTCTCTTTTAATACGGTGCAATTCATCATCCATTTTATCTTCGCTTAAATTGGGTTTGATTTTCGACAATTCTTCTGGCATATATTTCAATAAATGTCGAAACTGAGGCGCTTGATGTATTACATAATCTTTAATTCTTTTCATCTTATTATCTGCAATCGGTTGAAGATAATCTTTTAAGAAATTACTTACTTCAACAATAATTGCTTTCATAATTTGATCCATAGTAATGATATTAGCTAAACTGTCTAGTGGACCACCATCAGGAATATTAAAAGACAGTCTATTCATATCGACATTATCATCTAAATATTTTCCACGTAAAACACCGATATACCAAAAACCGCTTTTATCAAAAATTTCTCGGTCCAAATCTGTAATATATTTATCTAGTTCTTTTGTATCAACTAAGCGATTGTGGGCACACAAATAAAGTTTATTACCATTTACGGTAGTTTCTTCTGATTTTACATGAAGCAATTCAAATGTTTCATTTCCGACATTAATGGAAACACTATTTTCTTCTGTTTGAATTTTTAAATCAAATATTTGATTTAAATTGCACTTAACATCTTCGTCTATTAAATTAATTTCCGGGCAATTATCTGAAATAAAATATACCAAACAATGCTGAATAATTCGTGTAGCTATTGTTAAACTGCGCTTAGGAATTGCTTTTGCATACGGATTAAGGCAATTCAAAAGTCGAACGGTTGTTTTGTTATCATTTTGAGTTTCACAATCAGTGAGAGTATCGTTAATTTCCGTCTGTTCCACAGAAAACTCAAATGCACGTTTAACATATCCACCCTCATCATAATAAATACTTTCAATTTCTGCTTTTTCAAAAGCTATAAGCCAAGAGAACCTTCCAACTCCTTTACCTCCAATAGCTGCTTTATAAGTAGAATCAGATTCCATAAATGAAGTTAAGTTGGGTTCATTGAAACCGACTCCATTATCGATAATTTCAAATGATGAAATTGAAGCCAGTTCTTTCATTCCATCAAGGTCAAGTGATAATTGGTTATCGAGAATAAGTTTTATAGTAATATATCTATTAAACTGTTCTCCTGCATTTTTCCGTTCATTAATAGCATGGATAGAGTTCACAATAGCTTCGAATAGAGGTATTAAGGGCTGATTTTTAGGAAGATTAAAATTCTTCACTCGTCCTTTAAGGCTAATAGAAAAATTCCTCATATTGCAACGCCTCCCCAAATTGTTTTTATAGAAACCTATTATTATTTTATCATACTCTTTAGACGCAAACAATTGATTACTTAGAATTTACATCTTTCTAATTTTGTTACGCAATAGAACGTCATTTTTGAGGGTAGAAGTATAAAATATCATCTAAGCGTTTTACACGTTCTGCAAGCCGCATAAATCAAGCGTTTTTTACCCTCTATCGCGTAACATTCCATACTGGATAGAGAACGGAAGCGGTTTATCCGATTGCGCTCTCTTGGCTGCCCGACAGCAAAGACAGGGAAAGCCTTCAAGGACGCGCAAGTGTGCATTTTATCCTTGACGGCTTTTTCTGACTTTGCTACTTCTTACCTGTCAAAACGGAATTGCAGGATAGCTTTGATAAGCTGTGCTTTCAGACGGTCTTGAATATCGTCGTTAATATACCCGCGATAGGTAGACAGATATTTAATCCGCGCTGCATAATACCGCAGTACTGCGTCTATGGCTTCCGGCTCGCCGGCAACAGCTTTCTCAATGGTTTCAAAGGGTATCAGTTTCTTATTCCTCATGTTTTGTTTCCTCCAGTTCTTTTCTTAATTGCTTCAATGCCGCCAGTTTCCAGTAGTTGACTGTACTTCTGCTTCTTCCGTACTCGTTCCCGATTTTTCTTTCGCTGTAACCGAGGAAGAAATTCATCAGCAGAACAGTACGTCTTTGTTCTGACAGATTAGCTAATGCGTCGGCTAACCGTTTACTTGTAACGACAACTTCCTTCCCTTGCACGACAAAAATAGTCGGCTTTTCATAAACATACTGCTCAAAGTAGTTGTCGGTTGCAAATGGTTCTAAAGACGTTTCCGACATCAGATAGTCAAGCGACACTTCATGCTTCTGCTTTCGTCCCAAATCGCGGTATGCACTGATTGCCGCGTTGCGGAGAACGACTTTACAGAACGTGGCAAAGGCATATTCGATATGCTCCATAAGTTGTTCGGAATACCTCATTTTCTCATCACCCCCTTTCTTCCCAGTAGGAGGCTATTACAACAAACGCCCATGCAGGCGTAAAACCGCATAGGCGTTTGGTAATATGAGTTATTTAAGCAATTATGATGATTTGTGTATTCATCTCTATGGTTGCAAAAGACCGTTGCATGGAATAGGCTTTTTTTAATAATGGAATAGAATTAAAAATGTGAAAAAGAAACATGGCAATATCTCCCGACACCGCCATGTCTATAAAAATAATTGTGTATTTACCGCCATTCCATTTTATATACAGGAAATGGCGGTTTGTTTTCCTATCACAAAACAGAAAGAGCTAATAATCATAAGATTTATTTCTTGCGATTATCGGCTCTGCGTCAATGCGTCTGGCTCTGTGATAACTGAAATATTCAGATTTTTTACATTGATAAGATTTTCCTGCTTACACTTCGGACAGTATAGTGGGAAATTCTTTATTTCTGTATCTTCCCGTATTCTTAATCGGGTTTTATTATTGCATACAGGACATAAAATCCATTTTCCTTTTTGCAATGCACCACCTCATTTCTAATCAGACTACTTTCAATGAAAATCATAAACAGAGTGTTGGAAAATTACTTGTTTCCCCAAAATAGTAATTGCTTTCTCGCTACATTGATTTACGCACCGATAGCATAACGTACACCGTCCGTCTGCTATAATCTTATCTTCTGATAATGACAAATTGTTCATAGGACACACCAATGCACATTTCCCGCACTTTATACAAGCGTCGGTATCTATCTGTATTTTGTCTGAATATTCTTGTGTTTTGATATAAAACCAAAGCCGCTGTCCCAAAAGCCCTGCAATATGGCATAAAAATCCCAAACCGTCTTTAGTTGGAGTACCATTTTTCAAATTGCACACCGCTGATTTTATGCGTTCTTCCGCTTGTATGACAATTTGCTTGTTTTGAACCGGAGTACGCTTTAAGGCTTTTACATCACAAATGCAATCCGGCATTTTCAAATGAAGTCCACCCCATACCTGTGCGCCGTATCGTTTGAACAATCTTGCAGATACACCCGCACCGTCGCCGCTAAACAGTCCCATTGTTGCAATAATGAAAACACGTTTTCCTTTCCATATATCAGAATTTTCGCAGATAAAATCCCGTACAATTTTAGGCAGGTTACTGTAATAGATTGGATAAGCAAAAATGATGTCTTTATGATATGTAACTTTTTCTATGGTATCTTTATCTTCTAAAGGAGTTATTTCAATGTTCCTATCATATAGGGCAACAAACTTTTCTAAACAATATTTTGTATTTCCTGTTCCGCTAAAATAAATCCCAATCATATTTTTTCTCCCGTATTATCTAAAAAGGAAAGTTGAAAAACGTCCATAAAATCAATGACTATCTCTCTCCAATCATTATCATAATTTACATAATCCTTTTGAGTATAACCTAATTCTTTGTTAATCTGTTCTTCTTCCTCTAAAGAATAAACAAATATCTTACGCATAGAAATTCCCCCTTTACAAATTGATAATTTATTCTTTCATTAGATGATAGACTATTTCATTTAATATTATACTCCCAAGTTTTTCGCACTTCAATGAAATTGACTACTTCGACTATACTCACAACTTTATAACTTCTTGAATACTTGCCGAAAAAGGAAAACTGCCATCAATCAGACAGCAGTTCTTCTTCGGCTGGTATTAAATTACGAGTACACAATATCATTCAGTACAACCTCATCAACGCAGGAGCGAATGTTATTCATCAATCCTATCCATTTCATCATATCCTCTGCTTTCAACTTTTCCGTTACGCCTTGCCTTATCGTCATTTCCTTTATCAGATACTCCGCCATATTACACGCCGAAGTATCAATATCTACAAGGTGTTCATTTAGTTTTCCGCTTGTCAGCAGATTAAAATATAAGACTTTCTTGTATTCCCTTAAATATCGTTCTCTCATTCTTCCGTATTTTGAGAGGGTAGGCAGTTCTTCTATCGTTAAGCAGGGATAGTAGTAATCTCCGATGAGTTCGTACTGGATACCGGTTCTTTCATCTGTGATAAATCTTTGCATAGTGCTTTCTCCTTTTGCTTCTTATGGTAAAACTCCAATGATTTCTTGTTGTGATTTACCTTTGTACATTCATCAGAACAAAATTTTTGCTGACTGTGTGTAGGCCAGTATAACTTGCCACACACTTCACATTTACGCTGACGATAATAGTGATCGCCTTTTTCCGCCTCTCTGTCAGCTTTCACTTTGTCCTGTCTTGCTTGGTTGCAGCACTCCTTTGTGCAGAAAATCTGTCGGTTGCTTGTAGGGGTAAACTCTTTCCCACAATGAGGACATATCTTCGTTTTGATGATTTCACCGCCATTTTCAGCAATTTTCTTCGCCTTTCGTTTCTCTCGGTAGGCTTTTTCACGCTTACGCTGTTTTGCCAATCGTTCTACTTCTTCCTGTTCCTCCTGTGCCTTTATCTCGGCAAGTTCTTCTTCCGTATAGGCAATATCGACTTGCCCAACATAGTTAAAATAAATATCAACCTTTTGTGTTCGTGCTTTTCCCACTCCCTCCGCTTCATAGACAACAATCTTGTCAATAAGTTCGTGAAACATCAAATCGGAGATTTCTGTCGGCTCTTTGCACTTGGGCATCAGAGAAATGAAGTGCTTAATATCCACTGTATTTACTTTTTCTTCGGCAAGTGATTTTTTCATATCCTCAATCTTTGTTTCCAGTTCTGCCTGCTCCTCATCATACTGCTTCATCAGTTGCTTGTACTGTCTTTCGGGCAGTAATCCCGATACGAGATTTTCATACAAGCCACGAATAAGAGCAGTCAGTTCATCATATCGTTTCTCAAAACGGTGCAGTTCCGACTTATCCTGCTTCGGCTTATCTGCCTGTTTCTCATTCCAAAGTGCTTGCAATTCCTTTGCAAAGGCTTCTTCATCATTCAAAACAAACCTTGAAAAGCGTTTGACTGTCGATAATATCAAGGCTTCAACATTATCAACACTAATAGAGTGGGAAGTACAGGAATTAACTCTGCTTGCATACCCACCGCAACGGTAAGAATACTGCAAAGAACGGTCTCTTTTACTGTAATGTGTCTGTAAGGTCAATCTTCTGCCACAATCCGCACAATACAGATAACCGCTTAATCGGTTGGTATGCGTTCCCCTTGCCGCAGCTCTTTTCACTCGTTTCTTTCGCTTCTGAACGCTGTCCCAAAGTTCTTGCGATATGATTGGCTCGTGGGTGTTGTAAAACACATACTGCTCATCTTCATCGGTAGTCTTTCTTTTGTGCAGTTTGAAATTGGTGCTGACAGACTTTCTCAAAACAGTATGCCCAAGATATTCCTGCCTGCTTAAAATTCTTCTCACACACGATACACCCCAAATATAAGGGTCTGAAAACTTTATCCCGTTATACTGTTCGGGGTGGTATTCCTTTGCGTGTGCCGCCGGTATCATTACCTTTTCTTCGGTCAGTATTTCTGCGATTTCTCGTGGACTTTTGCCCTCGTTGGCAAGCAGAAAGATATGCTTTACCACCTCAGAAGCCACAGGGTCAATCACAAGCGTTTGTTTGTCGGTTGGTAATCGGTTATAGCCATAAGGGATTGAACCACTACAACGCTTTCCGTCTTTCATTCGAGCGTCAAACACAGCCTTGATTTTATTGCTTGTGTCTTTGGCATACCACTCATTCATAATATTCAAGAACGGGGCAAAGTCATTATCCGAAGCGTTATCGCTGTCAATACTGTTGTTTATCGCAAGGAAACGGACATCTTTCTGCGGAAATAGAACTTCCGTATAAAAACCTACTTGCAGATAGTTTCGTCCTAATCGGCTCATATCCTTAACAATAATCGTTGCGACATTACCTGCTTCTACTTCCTTAATCAACGCTTGAAAGCCGGGGCGATTAAATAATGAGGTGTGATAGCGATAGCGGCAAAAAGCTAATAAAATCAATGGTTTTGCGGACAGCGGATAGACAGGGAATGTGTTAAAAACTGAATACGCACACAAACGGCGTTACCTTAACCCCTTTGGGGGAGAAAGTAACGCCGTTTTTTTATGCCCGCAGGAAAGGAGGTGCAGCCGGAATGTATTTCACAAAGGGCAAGCAGCGGGCGTTTGAATTGCTCATGCAGCAGAAGCCGGGATTTGACCGCTATCAATCCGGTTGTGCCGGAGATGATGAAGATTGCGGCACTTGCCGTTTCTACCGCCCCGGGTGGAAATATGAGTTTTGCGTTTTCAAAGAGTGTCCCTATTGCCCCGGCAAAAGGACGCGGAAAACGCACGCCAGCATGGACAAATAGACGGGCAAAAGCCCTTGTGCCATGCGGCTTTGCAGACGCGAAAACGGCAAAGGGCATATTGCAATACCAAAACAGCCGAAAACGGCTTTCTAATTGTCCACGCATACCAAGAGAGGAAGTGAGGAAATATGGCAGTTTTCAGAGTGGAGCGAAATACGGGATATACCGTTATGAGCAACCACCACTTGCGAAACAAGGAATTGTCCTTAAAGGCAAAGGGCTTGTTGTCGCAAATGCTTTCGCTGCCCGAAGATTGGGATTATACCCTTGCGGGCTTATCCCATATCAACCGGGAGAAGATCGACGCAATCCGCGAAGCGGTAAAGGAACTCGAAAAAGCCGGATATATCGTGCGCAGCCGGGAGCGCGACGAAAAGGGACGCTTGCGGGGCGCAGATTACGTCATATACGAGCAGCCGCAGCCGCGAGAGCCGGAAGCAGCTACCAGCGGCGGACAGCCGCCTATATTGGATTTACCTACATTGGAAAATCCAACATTGGATAATCCAACGTTGGAAAAACCTACGCAGGAAAAACCTACGTTGGAAAATCCAACGCAATTAAATAAAGATATATTAAGTAAAGAACAATCAATTACTGATTTATCAAGTACCGATTCCATTCCTTTCCATTCCCTAAACCCCTTGCCCTTTGCGCATGGCGAAGCGGCTACGCCGCCGGAAAGGAAAAGAACGGAAGCGAAAAGCAATAGCGCAGTAGAGATTTACAGGGAGATTATCAAGGACAATATCGAATACGACCATCTCATTCAAAACTGCAAAATTGACAAAGACCGTTTGGACGAGATTGTTGACCTTATGCTGGAAACCGTCTGCACAGCCCGAAAGACAATCCGTATTGCCGGGGACGACTACCCCGCCGAATTGGTGAAATCCAAGTTTTTGAAGCTGAACAGCAGCCATATTGAGTTTGTTTTGGATTGCATGAGGGAGAACACAACCAAAGTGCGCAACATCAAGCAGTATCTAAAAGCGGTGCTGTTCAACGCGCCGAGTACCATTGACAGCTACTATACCGCCCTTGTCAATCACGACTTATACGGCGGCGAATGAGCATAGCCGCACTTTACCGGGAAAGGAGTTGATACCTTGCAGGAGGAAGTAACCCAAAAAACGATTGCCCTATACGTCAAAGTGGGAAAAGGCGCGGCGCGGCTTACCGAACAGGCGTTACAGAAAGCAATCCAAAAGTTTTTGGAGCAGAAAAGCAAACCCGCGCATGGGAAACAGACCATGCGGCAGCTTATGAAGCAGAACGCGGGTGTTTCCAACATCGAGATCACCGACAGCAATATTAAAGCCTTTGAGAGTACGGCGAAGAAATACAACATAGATTTTTCGCTAAAAAAGGTTAAGGGCGAGCAGACCCGTTACCTTGTGTTTTTCAAAGGCCGGGACGCGGACGTTATGACCGCAGCGTTTCAAGAGTTTTCCGCAAAGAAGCTGAACCGGGAGAAAAAGCCCTCTATCCGCAAAGCCCTTGCCGCTGCAAAGGACAAGGCGAAGCAGCTTAACGCCGCCCGCGACAAGGTAAAGAAAATGGACAGGGGGCGCGAGATATGAAGCAGATCAACTACAAAAAGCTGATACTTCCGAATATCCCCTATGTGTTCTTTGTCTATCTCTTTGATAAAGTCGGACAGGCGGTGCGGCTTGCCCCCGGCGCGGATATTTCTGCAAAGATACTGAATATCACACAAGGATTTTCCGCAGCCTTTGAAAACGCCTTGCCGAGCGTTTACCCGTTGGATTTGCTTGTCGGCATTGTCGGTGCGGTGATTATCCGCTTGATAGTCTATGTCAAAGGGAAAAACGCGAAGAAATACCGCAAGGGCGCGGAGTACGGCTCTGCCCGATGGGGAAACGCCGAAGATATAAAGCCCTACATAGACCCGGATTTCCAAAACAACATCATTTTGACGCAGACGGAACGGCTTACCATGAACAGCCGCCCGAAGCAGCCGAAGTACGCGAGAAATAAGAACGTCGTCGTGATCGGCGGCAGCGGCAGCGGAAAAACAAGATTTTTTGTCAAACCTAATCTAATGCAGCTTCATTCCTCTTACGTCTTAACCGACCCGAAAGGTACGGTTTTGATTGAGTGCGGGAAGCTGCTGCAACGGGCGGGCTACCGCATTAAGGTACTGAATACGATTAACTTCAAAAAATCTATGCACTACAACCCCTTTGTGTATATCCGCAGCGAGAAAGATATTTTGAAGCTGGTAAATACGTT
>QFCE01000422.1_pt1 | contig 86850 bp, 74 predicted proteins | sample 5346091 | NCBI WGS metagenome assembly QFCE01 (sample SAMN09062252, study PRJNA434731) | Human gut metagenome, whole genome shotgun sequencing project. | isolation source: stool timepoint A chromium assembly | host: Homo sapiens | collected 2015
GGGGCAACGGCCAGCGAGTCCTCGTTGTGCTCGCGCACGCAGCCGACATCGGTGCGACTGCCGAAAGTTGCGCCGCTCTTCTTGCGCTTTGCCCGGGCCATTATTGGTTCCTCACGCGGATGTCGACGTCGCCGATGGTAACGAGGTCCTTGTTGCGCAGGGCTACCGGGTCATGGACGGGACGCCCGTTCACGGCGGTGCCGTTCTTCGAGCCCAAATCTTCCACGAAGAGGTTCTGGCCCATCAGCTGGAAGCGGGCATGACGGCCGGACACGTAGCCGGCTCCGATGACGATGTCGGCGCCGGGCGAGCGGCCCACGATGACGGGCCCGTGCACGGCGATGGAGACGCCGCGCAGCTCTTTGGGGCCGCGCTCCACCGACACCGTCCAGCCGCGCTCCTTCTTGCGGGAACCTTTGACCATGCCGATGCCGGTGCGCATGATGGCGAACAGAAACAAATAGAGCAGCGCCACGAACAACAGGCGCGCGATGAGCAGAACGAGATCGATCACCGATAGCCTCCTTTGGCTCGCTGAGGTGCGGGCGGGCTAGATGAGCTGGAACTCGAGGTTGGTGGTGCCCACGATGATGCGGTCGGCGTCGTGCAACGCGGTGGATTTGATCTGGCGCCCGTTCACGAAGGTGCCGTTGGTGGAGCCGAGGTCGGTGAGAATCCAGGCGCCGGACTCGTCCTGGCGGATTTCCGCGTGTACGCGCGAGACGTTGATGTCGGGGATGACGATGTCGTTCTTCGACTCGCGCCCGATGGTCTCGGCCTGGCCGGGCAGCGTGAAGGCGCGGTCGTTGGTGATGTCGTAGATATAGGCTTGGCGCGGCTCGTCGTCCTCGTAGTAGTCGTCTTCCACGTACTCGTCGACGGGCGCGGCCTGGAAGTCGTAGCCGCCGGCGGGCGCGGGGGCCGGCGCCGGGGCGGGTGCTGGCGGCTGGTAGCCGTAGCCAGCTTGCGGGGCGGCCGCGCGGGCCGGGCCGCCGCCAGGGCGGATGCCGTAGCGGGCGTACTCTTCCTGACGCAGCTGCTCAACCAGCGGGGAGGCCACCATTTCGGCAATGACGTCGAACTTGCCGTGGCGCAAATCGTCGTCCACGATGAAGCGCACGAGGGGCTGGCCGTCCATGACGAGGCCCTGCTCGGCGGCTTTGGCGGAAAGGTAGGTTTCGGTTTCGCCGGCCAGGGTGGGGTAGTAGCCCAGAAGGCGGCGGTCATCGTCGGCGTTGACGAGCACGGTATAAAGCGTGGGAGCGTACTGCTTGCCTGCGCCGACCATCTTCTCGCGGCGCATCTGCTTCTCGGCCTTCTTGGCAATCTGCACGGGAGACAGCGGGGCCGCGCCCATGCGATCGGCGGCGCCTTCCACGGTGTCTTCCATCTTGCCCTCGAATTTTGAGAGGAGTCCCATGTGCTTCTCCTTGTTCTTGCGTGTTTAAGCTGCGTTCTTCTTGCGTGGTTGCGCTGCGCTTTCGGTGCGGCGTTCAGTAGCACAGCAGCTTATTTTGCCATAAAACCTATGCACACACCTCATCGACCAACCATTTTACTTAATTGCCACAGTGACAATTTTGTTCGATTGGCCGGGAAACAGCTTGATGCCAGGTGAATTGATGAGGAGATCGCTTCTCATTTCGCACGATACCATGGGCTTTCCAGAAAGGAGGAGCGCCCATGGCCACGTTCGAGGAGTTCATGAAGGTCGCCGAGATTTCCATCAAGGACAAGACCTCTCACAAGCGCATGAACGAGATTGTGCGCATCATGCGGCAGTACAAGGTGCTTCACGGGCTTACCCCCGAGCAGGCCGTGGAAGTACTGCAGGCGCTCGGCCCCACGTACGTGAAAATCGGCCAGCTGGCCTCGAACCGTTCCGATCTTCTGCCCAAGGCCTACTGCGACGCCTTCGAAAAACTGCGCGATGACGCGAATCCGATGCCGTTCGATGTGGTGATCGAGCAGATCGACCGCGCATACGGGAAGTCGTGGCACGAGGTGTTCGCCTCCATCGATCCGGTGCCTTTGGGTGCGGCCTCCATTGCTCAGGTGCACAAGGCGACGCTGCTCGACGGCACAACGGTGGCGGTAAAGGTGCGCCGGCCGGGTGTGGCCGAATCCATGGCCGAGGACATCATGCTCATGAAGCACTTGCTGGCCTTGGGCGAGTTCGCTTCCAATTCCCATCGCGACATCCTGCTGTCGCTCGAGGGCTTCATCGAGGAAATCGAGCGCACGACGGCCAGTGAGGTGGATTTCACCTCCGAGCTGCACAACCTCATGCGCTTCCACGACGAGCTGGCCGACGAAGAGGGGGTCACGTCCCCGGTGGCCTACCCGCAGTACTCGTGCGAGTCGGTGCTCGTCATGGAGTTCGTCCAGGGCACGGAAATTTCCCACACGCAAGCGTTGCGCGAGCAGGGGATCGACGTGAGCGCGCTGGCGCGACGCGTGTGCCAAAGCTACGTGACCCAGGTGCTCGACGACGGGTTCTTCCACGCCGACCCGCATCCCGGCAACATTCTTGTGCGCGATGGGGAAGTGGTGTGGATCGATTTGGGCATGGTGGGCACGCTGACGGTGTCGGAGCGCATGCTCGTGGGCAAGGTGTTCACGGCCGTGGCCACCGACAACGCCTACTTGCTGAAGGAGGCGGTGATGGGCCTCGTGCACGTGCTGGGGCCGGTGGACCACGGGGCGCTGCTGGAGGCGCTCTCGCGGCTGCTCGCCGAGTACAGCACGGCCGAGATGAAGGAGATCAACGTGGGCACCGTGCTCACCGAGGTCATCGAGGTGCTGCGCGGCCAGAACATGATGATGACCTCGTCGGTAACGATGCTCGCGCGCGGGTTCGTGGCCATCGAGGGGGTCATTGCCCAGGTCGCGCCCGACATCAGCGTCATCGAGATCGTGTCGAAGCACGTCATCGCCCAGCAGGCCGACCCGAAGTTTTTGGCGACGCAGCTGATCGATCTCGCCACGACGAGCGCCGCTTCGGCCGAGGCCTTGGCGAAGCTGCCGACCCAGCTGTCGAACACGTTGGAGATGCTCGACCGCGGGCAGATCAAGGTGAACGGCGACATCGAGGTGTCCTCGCGCATCCTTGCCACCGCCTACGCCTCGGTGGGTCGCATATCGTTGGCGCTGCTGTCGGCGGGGCTGTTCCTGGGGTCGTCTATCCTGTGCACCACGGCTATGCAGCCGCAACTGCTCGGCGTGCCCCTGCTCGGCGTGCTGGGCTATGTCGGCGCCTTCGTGCTGGGTGCCTACACGGTGTTCCACATCCTGGTCTCCCGCCATCGCCTTCTCAACAACGAGGAGCCGCGGTAGGGGTGTGTAACGTCGTGTCTACAGGTGGGCGGCGGCGGGGAAACGGAAAAGGACCGTGGTAAAATGGCAGTTGTTCATTAGGATGAGCCACAAGGTAAGCATTTTCCGGCGATGCTAGAGCATGCGAGCTGCTTTCGGTGGCCGAGCTGTGGTTCGTAGGCGTCGTCGCTTGAAGTGCCGCGAGGGTAAGGAGGCCCCCATGTACAAGAAGATTCTCGTTCCCTACGATAAGTCCGATCCGGCGAAGAACGCCCTGGGGGCTGCGCTCGATCTGGCGGCCGGTGTGCCCGGCGCCCAGATCACCGTGCTGTCGGTGGTCGACTGGCACGACTTCAACGCCGAGACGTTCAAGATTGCCTCGCGCATGTCCGGCGTCATGGGCGACACCATGGATATGGATGTGATCTCCGAAGTGGAGAACGAGGCCATCAAGGCCGACATGGACGCCATTGCCGAGAACATCGCGCCTTTGGTGGGCGACGCCGAGGGCATCGGTATTGCCGTGGTGAACGGCTCGCCGCACGATTCCATCACGGCCTATGCCGACGAGGGCGGTTACGACTGCATCGTCATGGGCCATCGCGGTCTGGGTGCCGTGCGTGGGATGCTCGGCAGCGTGTGCTACTCCGTGCTGCACAAGACCAACGTGCCCGTGCTCATTGTGAAATAGGTTCGAGGCCATGGGACGATCAGGCGGAGGCGGCGGCTTCTCGGGAGGCGGCGGCTTCGGCGGAGGCTTTGGAAGTAGCGGCGGCGGATTCGGTGGCGGGTTTTCCGGCGGCTCGGGATCGGGCGGTCGCTCGGCTGGCCACGGCGGCTCTGGTTTCGGCGGCGGGTACCATGGCGGTGGCTACTACGGCGGAGGCTTCGGGGGCGGCAGCTTCTGGGGCGGTTTCCTCGGTGGCCTGATGGGTTCAAGCCGAGGAGGCGGTGGCTCGATGCCGCCGCAGATGCCCCAGCAGCCGAGCGGCCCGCAGCAGCCCGGATCGGGCGGCGGCCCGGGTGGCCCCGGCGGCCCGAATGCGCCGCAGCCTGGTTCGCCCCAGGGCAAGTCCTCCAACAGCGGATGCGGCACGGTGTTCGTCATCGTGGCCGCTGTGCTGCTGGTGCTGCTCCTCGTGGTGGCCCTGGGTGGCGGCAGCTGCTCGAGCGCGAACGTGCCCGCGTCTACCGTGGAGCGCACGGCCCTTCCTGCTGGTTCCGTAAACGAGACCGGATACTTCACCGACGAGGACGGCGACTGGATTCACGATCCGGCGAAGCTCGAGCGCGGCCTGCGCCATTTCTACGAGGAAACGGGCGTGCAGCCCTACGTGTACATCTTGCCGAACGGATCGGTGCGCTCCTACCAGGAGCTGCAGTCCATTGCCCAGGAAAAGTACGACGAGCTGTTCACCGACCAGGCGCACTTCGTCCTTGTGTTTTGCGACGATGGCAACGGGCGCTTCAACGCCGCCTACTGGGCCGGTGCGATGACGGGATCGGTGCTCGACGATGAGGCCATTAACATCTTCAAAGCATACCTCAGCCAGAACTACGACGATATGAGCCTGTCGGAAGAGGAGATCTTCTCCGACGCCTTTGCCGACACGGCCGACCGTATCATGACGGTGACGCCTTCGCCGCTGCCGATCATCGCGGTATGCGCGGCAGTGATAATAGTGGCCGTCGTCGTGTTCCTCATCGTGCGCAACCGCCGTCTGGCGAAGCAGCGCGAGGCAGAGCGCATGCAGGAGATTCTGAACACGCCGCTGGAGTCGCTGGCCGACGCTGAGCTGGCGGATTTGGAAAAGAAGTACGCGCAGGCAGGCGCTTCGGATGCGCCGCCGGTGCAGCCGACGAAGCCGCGACCCTAGGTGGTGCTGCGGTATTCAACCCGGCCTTCGGGCCAGATAGGAGACTGACATGGGAATCCTCGATCGCTTCACTTCCATCGTGAAGGCGAACATCAACGAGCTTCTGGACAAGGCGGAAGATCCCGAGAAAATGGTCGACCAGTACCTGCGCGAGATGACCGAGTCGCTCGCCGAGGTGCGCGAGGCCACCGCTGGCGTCATGGCTGAGGAGAAGCGCTGCAAGAAGCTCCTCGACGAGAATCGCGAGGAAACAGAGAAGCACGAGGAGCTGGCCCGCAAGGCGCTCGCCGCCGGCAACGAGGCCGATGCCCGCGTGTTCCTCGCGAAGAAGCAGGAGCTGGCGGGGCGTGCCGAGGGCCTTACGGTGGCCTACGAGGGCGCGAAGGCCAACGCCGACAAAATGCGCCAGATGCACGACAAGCTGGTGGCCGACATCGAGGAGTTGAACGCACGGAAGGCGACCATCAAGGCGAAGGCCGCCGTGGCGAAAACGCAGTCCAAGGTGAACGAGATGACCTCAGCCGGCGATCGCGCCGAGGGTGCCCGCAGCGCTTTCGACCGCATGGAGGCCAAGGCCGACGAGATGCTCGACCGCGCCAATGCCGTGGCCGAGCTGTCCGAGAAGCCGGCCGATCCCACCGAGGAGCTCGCGAAGAAGTACGCCGCCGCCGGCGCCGAAGCCGCCGTCGACGACGACCTGGCCCGCCTGAAGAAGGAGATGGGCCTGGAGTAGCCCTGGCGATTCCCAACGAAGCCGAAGGCCCCCGACCGCGTGCGAGCGCTCGGGGGCCTTGTTGTATCGCGGACCGGGGAGGGGAGGCCCGCGCGGGGATAACGGGAAGTGGCGGCCCGGGCGGTGCGCACCGCGCTGCCGGCTGGGCCGCGCCGGCCGGGCGCTAGGCCACGGCTTCGGCGGCGTACATGCCGGCCATGCGGCCGCCGCTGTAGGCGCACATGAGGGAGAAGCCCTCGTAGTCGCAGTAGGGGGCGCTCATGAGGGTGCCGTTGTCGGCGCCGGCCACGTACAGGCCCGGGATGGCGATGCCGGCGTCGTCGATGGCCTGCAGGCGGTCGTTGGTGCGGATGCCGCCGATGGTCACCCAGGCGCTCGGCTCGTACTGCATGGCGTAGAAGGGGCCTTCCGCAACGGGCTGCAGGAAGCAGGCCGGCTTGTAGAACTGCTCGTCCTTGCCCGCGGCGCAGTAGCCGTTGTACTCCTCCAGGGTCGTCACCAGCTCGGGGGCGCCGATGGCCTCGGCCAGGGCCTCCACGGTGTCGGCCTTGAAGATCCAGCCCGCGTCCACGCCGGCGTCGATGTTGGCCTGCACGTCCTCGAGCGGCTTGTCCTTCAGGGTCATCATGCCGGTGCGCCAGTTCACTTCGTCGGCACCGCAGAGCGTCCACGGGTCGGTGCCGCCGGCCAGCCCATCCACGTAGGCCTGGTCCACGACGGCGTAGTACTGGCCGCCCACGAGCGAGATCGCCCCGCCGAGGGCCAGGGGCAGATTCGCGAACTTGCCCTCGTTGCTGAAGCGGCGGCCCTGGTTGTTCACGAGCAGCGTGCCGTAGATACCGATGGAGAAGGCGGCGTTGCCCTTGCCCCACAGGCCGTCGGCGTTCTGGTTGGAGCCGGAGAACTCGTTGCCGGCGATGCCCCACTGGGTGGACACCTGGCCGCCGACCGCCTGCACCATCTCGATGCCCTCGCCCACGGACAGGATGGAGCCGAGGGGGTTCACGAAGGTGCCGAAGCGCTCGGTCATCATATCGACGTTGCCGAGGAAGCCGCCCGTGGCCACAATGACGGCCTTGGCCCTCACGTCCAGCACGCCGTCGCCCTCGCACTGGATGCCCACGCAGGTGCCGTCCTCCATGATGAGGCGCTTGCCGGCGGTGTTGAACACGAACTCGCCGCCGTTGGCCTCAATGAACTGCTGGAGCGGGCCCATGCGGTCGACGCCCTTGGCCTGGGTCTTGGAGTCCTTCGGGTCGGACTGGAAGTTGCAGCGCACGGAATCGTGGCCGGCGCCGTAGTTGTCGGGGCGCAGGCCCGTGGCCACGCCGAACTCGTCGGTGAACTGGTCGACGGTGCTGCCGGACAGCTCCACCGCCCGCTTCACGGCCGCGGCGTTCGTGGACCAGTGGGAGTACTCCATGATGTGGTTGAAGGCCTCTTCCACGGTGAAGGTGATGCCGGCGTTCTGCTGGAGCTTCGAGCCCACCATGAAGGGGCCGCCGGCGATGGAGCCGTTGGAGACGCCCACGTCGACGCCCTTCTCGATGACGATGACGGACTTGCCGGCCCGCACGGCCTCCACGGCCGCCCACATGCCGGCGCCGCCGGCGCCCACGATGGCGATGTCGCACTTCTTGGTCTCGTCGGCGGTCTGCATGGCCGAAGCGGCCGCGGTGTCGCCCTCGCCGGTGTCGGCGAGCTTGGCCGCAGACGGGGCCTGCGGGGCGCACCCGGCCAGGGCCGCGCCGGCGCCGAGGGCGGCCAGGCCGCCCAGGGTCAGGAAGCTGCGACGGGAAACGGTGCTGTTGCTCATGGTTCTCTCCCTCCAAGAGTTGGAATCGGTGCCGCCATCCGGCGGCGCGGGCCCGGCGCAGTGTCGGACCCGGGGCCGCTCTCCTTAGCGGCTGGGGCCATCATGGGGCCGCCGCCGGCGTTTGTCGCGGGTGAAGTCGCCGCCATCGCAGGTGATTGCGGGCTCACCCCTCCTCTCACCCCGGCGTTTTCCCTGGTACAATGGGCGTACACGAGAAGGGAAGAGCGGAGGGCCAAGGGCATGGGAACGAGGGAAGCGATGCGCGCTGCGGCGCAGACCGTGGCCGAGACGGCCGTCGAGGGGGCTGCGGGCATGGGCCCTGGCAGCGCCGGGGAGGCCGCGGCCCTGCAGGACGGGCCCCGAGCCGCAGATGGCGCCGCGGCTTCGGCGCGGTTCTTCCCCTGGCGGTTCCTCGGCATGGGGCTTCTGATCGCGTGGCTGTGCTGCACCCACATCACGGCGGTGTTCCCCGGGTCCGGGTTCGACCTGGAGCCGCGCCACACCTTCGACTACGCCATGCGCGTCGGCGATGTGGGGATGCTTTTGCTGCTGGGCCTGGCCGCCCCGCGCCTGGGACGGCTGAGCCGCCACCGGGCGCTGTGCGCCGTGGCCGTGGGGCTCACCTGCCTCGGCACCCTGGCGGGAGGCCTCGCACTCATTCCGGGTTCGGCGCCCGCGGCCGCCCTCGCCGCCGTCGGCGTGGCCACGTCCCTCGGCGGCGCGGTGCTGTTCTGCCTGTGAGCCGAGATTTACTCCCAGATGGGCATGACGCGCACCATCATGTACGGGGCTTTCTCCTGTCTGGTGGCCGGCGGCGCGGCGTTCCTCGTGTGCACCATGAGGCCGCCCTACGCCATCATGGCCACCGCGGTGTTGCCGGGGCTTTCCCTCGGGTGCGCGTGGCTGAGCCTGCGGGCGCTTCCGGGCGAGCCGGTGCGCCGGCCGAGCACCCGCTACGCCGTGCCGTGGAAGCTCGTGGACATCATGGCCGTGGCCGGGCTGCTCTCTGGGTCGTCGGGCCTCGTGCTCGGCGGCGTGGAAGGCGTCGGCGCCCTGTTCCGCGTGCTGGCCACCGTGCTGGCCGCCGTGGTGATCCTCGCGGTGATGTTCGTGCGCCGCGACCGCATGGACGTGCGGTTCCTCGCGAAGGTGGCGCTGCCTTTGGCCGTCATCGCCTTGGCGCTTCTGCCCTTCGCCCACAGCGCCATCGCCTATCTGGTGGCGTTCCTGCTGAAGTTCGCCTACGTGTGGTTCACGTTCTTCGTGCTGCTGGTGCTCGCGGGCATCTGCTACCGCTACGAGGTGTCGAGCCTGCGCGTCTTCGCCATCGCCCGCGCCTCCAGCGAGGCTGCTATCCTTCTCGGCATCGTGCTGCGCCGCGGCTTCCAGGGCAACGGGTACATGGACAGCGAGGCGTTCGCCGTGGCCTTCGCCGTGGCGGGCATCGCGCTCGTGGGGGCCTGCGTGCTCGTGTGGGCGAGCGAGAAGTCCGTCAACGGCGACTGGGGCGCGGCCGGGGTGGCGCCCGAGACGAACCTGCACGTGGCCGGCCCGCGCGAGCGGTTCATGGCCCGCTGCGACCGCGTGGCCGCCGACGCCGGGCTCACGGCCCGGGAAGCCGAGATCATGGCCCTTGTCGCCCAGGGCCTCACCCGCCGTGAGATCGAACGCGAGCTGTTCCTCTCCGAGAACACCGTGAAGACCCACGTCCGCCACCTCCACGCGAAGCTGGGCACGTCATCGAAAGCCGAGGTCATCGCCCTGGTGGGAGAGCCGGGGGAGTAGGGGAAGCTTGTTCCGGGCAGCAAAGCGAGCCTCCGGTCGCATGGGAGCAACCGAAGACTTTGTTGTATCGAGAGTTAAAATGAAACCTGGAAAAAAGTTAAAATGAAACCTGGAAAAAAGTTAAAATAACCAGGTGGAGGCCAGGGCCATGGAAACGCTGAAAATACCCAATTACATTCCCCGTATTGCTGATAAAACCATTGCGGAAAACATGGAGGCTTTCGGTGCCGTGGTCATCGAGGGGCCAAAGTGGTGCGGCAAGACTTCGACGGCGAAGAACCATGCGGTCTCGGAAATCAGCATGGCCGACCCGCTGGGCGACTTTCAAAACCGACGTCTGGCCGAGTTGGAGCCGGCCATTGCCCTTGAGGGTGCCCGGCCGCGTCTGATCGATGAATGGCAGGACGTTCCCAAGTTGTGGGACGCCGTGCGATTTGAGTGCGATAGGGCCACGGAGAAGGGGCAGTTTGTGCTCACGGGCTCCTCGACTCCCCGCAGGAAGCAGAATCCCCATGCCAATCGGCCTCGACATAGCGGGGCCGGGCGCATCGTTCGCGTTCCCATGAGCACCATGACCCAGTACGAGCTCGGCCAATCGAATGGTAAGGTGTCGCTGAGAGGTTTGTTTGAGGGAGAGCGCTACGCGTCGGTTTCGCAGCTGTCCCTTGAACGCATTGCGGAACTTGTGGTGGCGGGTGGCTGGCCCGACGCCATTGGTTCCCCCACGGCGAAGGCGGTGCGCATCGCCAAGGGTTACTTGCAAGCGGTCATCAACGAGGACATTCACGAGGTTGACGGGGTGGAGCGCGATCGGGAGAAAGTGCGGCGTTTGATTGTGTCCCTTGCCCGCAACGAGGCCACCCTGGCAACGGGAAAGACCATCCTGAAAGACACCCAAGGTCGCGCCGAGGATGCTGCGGCTATCACAGCACCCACCATGAGCGATTACCTCGATGCGTTGCGGCGCATCTACTTCGTGCAAGACATTCCGGCCTGGGCTCCCGAACTGCGCTCGTCGGCCAAGATTCGGTCGGCCGCAAAGCGCCACCTGGCCGATCCGTCCCTGGCCGCCGCCGCGCTCGGTGCCACGGCGGCAAAGCTCATGGGCGACCTCAAGACGCTCGGATTTCTCTTTGAGTCGCTCGTTGCCCACGACCTCATCGTCTACGCGGAGGCCATGGGGGCTGCGGTATACCACTATCATGATGCGGCCGATCTGGAAGCGGACCTGATCATCGAGCATCCCGACGGAATGTGGATTCCGGTGGAGGTGAAGCTCGGGGCGGCCCAGGTGGACGACGCCGCTAAGAACCTCGTGGCGCTGAAGGAGAAGATGATGCGCGGCGGCTACCAGGCTCCCGTTGCCATGCTCGCTGTCATCGGCGTCGGGGGTGTCGCAACGTGCCGAGAGGACGGCGTGCAAGTAGCGCCCCTGGATACGTTGGGGGTATAGGGTCTGATTTTTCGGACCTTTTCGCCTTATATGCTCCACTCCAAGAGGCGGCTGAGGAAGTGTTGCAGTTCGGGGGTGCGGGGGTTGTCGAAGAGGCGCTCGCTCGGGCCGTGCTCCAGGAGGCGGCCGCCGTAGAGGAAGGCGACGGTGTCGCAGGCGTGGCGGGCGAAGCCCATCTCGTGGGTGACGATGATGAAGCGGGTGCCGGCCTCCTTCAGGTCGCGCACCACGTCGAGCACCTCGGTGGTGAATTCTGGGTCCAGGGCGCTCGTGGGCTCATCGAGCAGCAGCAGGCGCGGCCGGGCCGCGAGCGCCCGGGCTATGGCGACGCGCTGCTTCTGGCCGCCGGACAGCTGAGCCGGCCGCTTGGCTGCGGAATCGGCCAGGCCGAGGCGTTCCAGCAGGTCGTGGGCGCGGTCGGACGCTTCGGCATCTTCCACGCCGTGCACCACGCGCAGGGGCAGCGCCACGTTCTCCTGGGCGGTGAGGTGGTGGAACAGGCCGCCATCCTGGAAGACGAAGCCCAAGGTCGCACGGTAGTCGCGCAGCGCCGCTTCGCCGGTGGGCACGGGGGCGCCGTCCACGGCCAGGGTGCCGCCCGTGGGCACCAGCAGGCCGCCGATAATGCGCAAAAGCGTGGACTTCCCGCCGCCCGACGGCCCGATGACGGCCAGGGCCGACACCTCTTCGTCGAAGGTGATGTCGCGCAGCACCTCGGTGCCGTCGAAGGCCATGGAGAGATGGGAGGGCTCAACGCGCATGGCGGCTCACCGCCCGGGACGACGGCCGCGCGGGAAGCGGGCGGCAATGGCGGCAGTGCTCACGCATAGGAGAGCCTCTTCTCGAAGTGGCGGCTCACGGCCATGATGGGCAGGGTGAGCACCAGGTATAGCGCCCCCAGCAACAGGAAGCCGCCGAAGAAGTTGTAGTTCGTGGCCGTGATCTCGCGTATGGTTTGGGTCAGCTCGATGACGGCGATGACCGACAGCAGCGACGAATCCTTGATGATGGAGGCCACCTGACCCGTGAGCGCCGGCAGCGTGCGGGCCACCAGCTGGGGCGCGATCACGTAGCGCAGGGTTTGGGCGCGGGTGAAGCCCACGGCTCGGGCTGCTTCCAACTGGCCGGCATCCAGCGACAGCAGGCTGCCCCGCACGATTTCCGCGATATAGGCCCCCGAGAACAGCGACAGGATGATAATGCCCGCCAGCACCCGGTTGTCGATGCCCCAGGCCGTACCGATGATGTAGTAGAAGAAGTACACTTGCACGATGAGCGGCGTGCCGCGGATGATTTTCACGTAAAAGTCGCACAGATAGCGCAGCGGCAGGAAGCGCGCGCCCTGGCCCGCGGCCACGAGCACGCCGAGCGCCAGGCTCGCCACGAGCGACGTCGCCGAAATGCCCACGGTCATGCAGAAGCCGTCCCAGATACGCATGCGGTACTGGGCCACGAAATCGAAGTTCAGCGAGATGCCCGCCGCGGCTAGCGATGCCCACACCACGGCGATGACCACTACGCATACGGCCAGGTAGTTCAGCGCCGCCTTCGCCGGGCGCACGGGCGTGCCCGCGGCGGCGGTGAAGGGACGCATCGTCCGATGCGGGCGACGGGGCGTCGGTGAAGTCGTGGAATGAGGCATCGGCCCCGGTCGCCTCCTTAAGCTTCGGAATCGGAAAGAGTACCCATAGTAAGTGCTCAGGTTTTCTATGCGTGCGCTTTACAGGGTACTTGAAATTATTCGAAATCGAAGAACCATTTGAAGCCGTACTGGTCGAAGGCCTTCTTTTCCTCGGAGAGGTACTTCTCGGTAAGGCGGTCGAACTCGCCGTCGGTCTTCGACTGCGCGATGAAGGCGTTCAGCTGATCGAGCAGCTCCGTGTTGCCCTTCTTCACGGCGATGCCCCACTCCTCGGCGTCCTGGAAGGGGATGAACACAGCCTCAGTGGTATCGGGGTTCGCCTGGTGGTTGCGGTAAATGGTCAGCTGATCGTACAGGAAACCGTCGGCCTTGCCCTGCACCACTTCGGTCACGCACGCGCTCTCGTCGGCCAGGCGCACGATCTCCGCATTGGTCAGGTTCTTCGTGGCGTACACGTCGCCGGTGGAGCCGGTCTTCACGGTCACCTTCTTGCCGGGCTGGTTCAAGTCGTCGATGGACGCCACGCCGGAATCCGCGTTCGCCAGAATGGCCAGCTGGGCCATGGCGTAGGCGTCGGAGAAGTCCACGGACTGCTTGCGCTCGTCGGTGATGGTCATGGAACTGATAACCAGATCGGCCTTGTCCGATTGCAGCGAGGGAATAAGGCCGTCCCAGGCGGTGTTCTCAATCTGCACATCGTAGCCGTAGGCGGCGCCGAAGTCGCGGATGAAATCGACGGCGAGGCCCTCCGGGTTGCCGGCGTCGTCTTTCGTTTCGAAGGGTGGGTAGGCCAGTTCCATGGCGACGCGCAGGGTCTTGCCTTCGGTGCTGGTGGAGGTGCTGTCGGCACCGGCGCTACTGTTGTCGGTGCTGCCCGACGCGCAGCCGGCCAAGCAGCAGGTGAGGGCGACGGCGCCGACGATGACGGCGGCGGTAAGAGCCGCCTTCGCGATGGGGAAGCTGCGGGATAGGGAAAGGTTCATCGGTGGTCTCCTCGGGTTTCGGCTGCAGGTTCGGAATCAGGTTCACGCTTCGATTCAGAATCGTCTGTGGCACTCATATTCTTTTGCATGGCTTTCATGGTACGGCAAGTAGCGGCAAGGTCGGCGGCGGGGATGCTATTTGTCAGCGTTGTGATAAGCGTATGGGACACGCGATCCATGGCCGGCTCCAGGGCGCGGCCCGCATCGGTCAGACGCACCTCGCACATGCGGCGGTCGCGGGGGTTGGGGGCTTTCTCCACATAGCCGGCATTGGCCAGCTTGCGCACGAGGGCCGTCACCGTGGATGGATCCTTCCCGATGGCTTCAGCCAAAGCAGCCATGGACATCGCGTCGTGGGCGAACAGCTGCATGAGGATGTCGCCGTGGGAGGGCACGATGCCGGCGAGCCCTTCGCGGGCCATGAGCTCCACTAGGTAACGATTGGCCGCGCCGAGCGTGAGGCTCATAAGGCTGACGATATCGCCGTGAGGGGGGATGTTCGGGACGTCTTGGACGCTCGAGGCGTGTGATGCGCTCGGAACGGCGGCTGCGGTTTCTCTGCTCTCTTCTGGTTCTCTTCCCATGGCTGCCTCCTAATCTTTCGAAACGCCCTTGCTGATGACAGCGCCGGCAGGGCAGACGTGGTAGCAGTTGCCGCACTCGTCGCAGCGCTCGCCCAGGATAGCGTAGGGGCTGCCGGGCACGATAGCCTTGTGAGTGCAGGCATCGGCGCAGGCACCGCACTCGATGCACGCATCGGTGATGGAAAGCCCTGGCGCCTCGAAAGTCGCACCGCCCCAGGCGAAGCGCTCGCGGAGGATCTTGTGGTCGCGGTGCACCATGTTGAAGTCGTAATCGTACAGCTCGCCCCAAGCAGAATGCAGCACGAGCACGCGGGTCTCGGGATACTTGTTGATGTCATATATGGCGACGTTGAACTGCGGGTTTGCCGCTGCCTTCTCGGTCACTTCCTCGGGCGTAAGCAGGCGCACATCCCCGGAGACGCGCACCATGAAGCCTGGCTGGAAATGCGGCATGTTGTCGTCATCCCAGCTACAGGGCGCGGCGGTTTTCTCGCCGCAAACGGACAGCTTGCCACCTTCCACAAGCTGGCGGTAGAAGGGCTTCACGTCCATGGTGCGCAGGTAGAGGCCCTCCTCGTCGCAGGCAAAGAAGTGCGCGATGCGGGAATCAACGCCGCCGCGCCCATCGAGGGTGGCGAAGCTGCAGCAGCCGATTTGGTCGAGCAGGTCGTAGACTTCGGGGATGGTGAGCATGAGGCTCCTTTCTTGAGAAGTGCTAATTTGTGGTGTTGCGCAGCGTGTGGTAGCGGGCGGCCAGCGCTCGGGCGTAGGCGGCCATAAGATCGAAGCCGAATAGCTCGGTGCAGTCTTCCGACACGTTCGACACGCTGTTGGCATCGATGATGAAGTTGCCCTCGGCGGCCTCGATGACGTCGAAGCTGCCAAATTGGATGTCCAGGATGCGGGCCGCTTCCAGCACGGCATCGGTGGCGGCGGCGGGGCAGTCGGGGTACAACTCGTAGGTGGAGCCCTCGTGGTAGGAGGAGAGCCCGCTCGCTGCCACCGACCGCTTCACCACGAGCGCGATGCGGCTGTCCACCACCTCGATGCGCGTGAGGAATCCGCCGGCGGCTTCGATATAAGGCTCCACGATGAAGACGAGATTGGGGGCTGCACTCAGAAATGCGCGGGCGGCGGCAGGGCTGCGCAGCACAGCGGTGTGCGTGGTGCGACCGCCGCAGTTCGGCTTGATGATGCAAGGGTAGGTCCATTGGTCCGGGGTCGGACGGGGCCATCTGTGGGAGGCGGTTTCGGCTTCTGACGCACGGGGACTCCAAGCCTCGGAGGCTTCTTCCCGGCTGAGAGCAACAGAGCGCGAATCGTCGAGGTCGGCCGCCGCTCTGCCGAGCTCGGCGGGTGTCCCCCATGCGATGATAGCTGGAGCCGTGATGCCCGCGTTGCGCAGCGTTTCGGTGGCCAGGCGCTTGTCGATTTCGAAGTGATGGGCGCGACCAGGATTGATGAGCGGGATGCCCTCAGCCTCAGCCAGGGCGATGATATCTTCCATGGCCCGGTGAGAACGCTGGTGCCCGCGGAAGGCTGCGCTCGCGAACACCCGGCTCACGAGCATGGCGCAGCTGCGGGCCTGTTCCACAGCGTCGGCGTCTTCCATGTTGATCATGCGCACGTGACGCCAGGAATTGTCGGCTGCGTCGCTTTCTCTTGTCGCTGTCTGCGAGTTCGCTTCAGCTGGAACGGTTTCGGCGAGCGCGTTCTCCGCCAGCGCCGCCTCGAGCTCGCGTCCCAACTTCCAGTCGGACCATTCGTCCGACTCGTACAGAATGCCGATCACGCACGCCTCCCTTCTCTCTCTTCGACGGATCATCCGAAGGAGCTTCCAATAGCGTCGCTATCCAAAATACTTTGATATCAAAGTATTGTCAACGGGGAATCTAGTAAGCGGAAAATTCCACGATTGTGCGAGACTAGAATTGGGTTACAATGAAGGTCGGCGCCCCGTCACGTCCGGGCGGCTTCGAGAAAGGAGCTACCCTATGGACACGCAAACTGTCATTGCCCTGTGCGATCTCATGCTTGTGTTTATCGGAATCATCGGGCTTTTCCTGGTGAGGAAGGAGTGACGGACGGTGTTGGCAAAGAAGAAGCCGGGCCCCGTGCGAAGGTAAACCCGGCTTAGTCGTTAACCAGTGCCGCCCGGCTGAGCGGGGCACCGATTGCTTGCATTATAGCATGGTTTTTGGCGTCTGTGCAGAAGGTGTTGCGGGAAGGGAGGCGTCCGTGGGCAGCAAGAAGCGCTCGGCGTGGCAGAAGCAGAAGGCGGAGTTTGCCGCATCTCTCGGCGGCATGGACGACCTGTTCGCCAGCGAGAGCGCGCGCAGTCAGCGCCACGAAGAAGAGCGCGCCGCCGCCCGGCGCCACAAGGCCTGCGAGCGCAAGAACCGCTATGCGAGTCGCTACGAGGCCGAGCTCACCGCTGCCGAATGTGCCGAGCACGGCGCCCCGCCCCTGCACGTCTACCACTGCCCCTACTGCAACGGCTGGCATCTCACCTCGAAGGGGGAGTAGGGCTGCGGGCACCGCCGGGTCTTTCGCAGAGTTTCGCATCTTTCGCAGAGTTTCGCAAAGGGGAGAGGGGGGGATGCTGCACCGTAATTCCCTTTTTCGGACAGCGTGGCGGGCTTAGCGTTTGGCGCGTCGGTTCATGATGAAGGCGATGGCACCCGCTGCCGCTGCTCCTAAAGCGATGCTCGCAATGATGGCGAGGGGCACAAGGTCTCCCGTCTGGGCCAACTTCTCGCCCTCTTTCAGGCCGGTCTCGTAGACGTTCTTCACGTAGTCGGCGTCGGATTTGCTCACGGGGTTCTCGATCATCTCTTCGGTGATCTCCGTCTTATCTTGTGCGTCGCCCGATTCGATGAAGTCTTTTACCACCTCGTCCTTCACGTCGTCAGGCAGCACGCCTTCGATTTCGTCTTTGTCGAAGGTGGTATCGTTCGGCAGGCTCGGCGTCGCGCTTCCGTCGGCGCTCGGCGTGTCGGCGGGCTTGTCGGCGCTGGAATCGTCCGCTGGTTTGTCGGCTCCGGAGCCATCGGCGGGCTGGTCGCCGGCGTCGGCGCCGTTTTCGCTGTCATCGGGCGGTGTCGTGTCGTCCGGCTGGGTCGCATCGCTTGGCGGCGTCGTGTCGGTGGGCACTTCAATATCGTCGGGCAGATTCGCGGAATCGGGCACGTAAAGCACGTTGATGACGTTGTCGTCGGGGTTGACGCCCACGCGTATCTCGGACGGGTAGGTGTCCACCACGTAAGTGCCGTCAATCTTGTACTCGTAGGCGTCGCCCTTGACGAGTTTGTCGAAGCGCTGGTCGGTGAAGGTCTCCGACCCCATCTTGACGAACTTCACGTCGTCGGGCGCCAGTGCGTCCTTCCAGTTGTCGGCGGTCAGGTCAGCGTTTTCCATGAGGTAGTAATTCACCGTGTACTCGTTGTTCCACAGCTTGAAGTAGAAGAGGTTGATGACGTTGTCGGAAGGGTTGTCGGTCAGCGTGAGATTTTGCGGCCAGCCGTCCCAGAAGAAATGTCCGGGGATGTCGACCACGTAATTCCACGCATTCAGCGTCTGCCCTACGTGCACGTCGGTGAGCTCGTAGCTGCCTAGCAGCACCCGGCCATTCTCGTCGGGCTCGGTGTCACCGTCGTCGTAGCTGACGTTCTCGTAGTACATGATTGTCGCGGTGGTGGGCGTCTCGGCCGCTGTGGCGGGGGTCTCGGCTGCCGCGGTGGGGGCCTCAGCCGCTGTGGTGGGCGTTTCGGCTGCCGCGGTGGGCGTCTCGGTGGCATCCGCCTCTTCCGTGGCGCTCGTTGTTGCCTCGGTGCCCTCGTCGCCGTTCGTTGCGGCCAAGGCGCTGTAGGCGCAGGAGGTGAGAGACGCAGCCAGGCACAAGGCGAGAACGAAAGCCGCGAAGGAGCGAGTGGTTTGTTTTGCGGGAGTGGTCATGGTGGTCTCCTCGTCTCGATGGCAGCATTGTTTTCTGAGCAAAAGCATCGAGGTAAGTGTAGAGGGGCCAAGGAAGCCTTTTCTTTCCATCCGCGACCTGTCATTCGTCTTTCTTTGAGTTGTTGTCTATCGGAAAAATACCGAGAGCTGTTCAGGCTTGGCGCTTCTTATCTTCGCGATAACTGCGATTTCGGAAATAGATGGGAGTTTCGAGCGCGTCTGCGGAGATAGATAGGAATTTCGAGCATGAAATGGGCTCAGTAGCGCTTAATTCGTTCCGAAAATGCTCGAAACTCCCGTCTATTTCCGAAAAAGGGTGCCGGCTTGGCAAAGGAGTTCGGCAAAGGCGTCATGTCATGGGAAATCGCGCGCGAAAGTTACTCAAGGTCATAGGAGGCACGCTTGTTGCGCGCGCTTTTGGGGGCGGTGACAATTCGCTTCGTCTTTGGCAAGGCCTCCAGTATATAAGGATATATATGGGGGGATTCGGCGCGTTCCCTAGGGGGTGGGGAAGGAATACACGTAGCTGCCGTCGAAGAACTTGCCGAGCAGGTATAAATTGCTGGCCGACTCATTCGCGAGGTACACCTGGCCATCGTGGGTGTCGATGCCCTCGGCCATGGGTGGCACGGTCAGCGTCTGCATGAGCGTTGCGTCGTCGAGAAAATAAAGCGGGCAGTGATGGCCTTCCACCATGTAGCTGCCGCCGCGGTGCGCCCGGGCGGGGTCGTAGATGCGAATCTCAGCATCGCCGAAGCCCCAGGCCAAGCTGAGCGCGATATTGCCGTCGGGCGTGACGCACAGCCCCTGCACATTTCCGGGGATGGAATACACCGCCGCCGGATGCTCCCCAAATCCGAAGGGGCCGTGGTCGTGGGGCGCGTAGGCGAACGCGAGCGCTGGGTTGGTCTCGCCGGAAGGACAGCGTAGCCAGTGGCTTTTCGGGGTGGGGTAGAAGATCCGGTGCTGGAATTCGCCGATGTAGAGCATGCCCTTCTGCACGTTCATGAACGCGGGCAAAAGGGGGATCGCGCGGTGCCCGGTGGCCTGCAGGATGTCGCCGTCGGCTGCATCGGCGAGGGTCGCGCGGTCGATGGCCACAAATCCGTCGCGAACCGTGAGAAAGACGAAGGGGCCCGCGGCGGTGATGGCGGCTCCGTGGCCGCGGTAAAGGGAGCCGCTGGGAAAAAGCACCTCGTGGCGCCGCACGTGCCCGTCCTCGCTCACTTGGAAGATCGGCGACGGTTTCCGGTTAGCCTCGTAGCCGCTGAACAGCCAGGTTTTTTCGTCGTCCAGATAGAAGAGATCCTGGGGCACGAATCCCTCGTTCAATCCGGGGATCTTGAAGCAGCGGGTGGCCCCGCTGTAGAACGGCTTGCAGGTTGCGCGCACACGCTGGCGCTTGACGAGCATGCCGAGTGCAACGGTGGCGGCAACGGCGCCCACGCCGGCGGCGGTTTTCGCAATGGCGCTCGGCGGAATGGTTTTCTTCATGAGATGCCTCCCGTGCAAGATAGAGCAGCATGGTTGGTCGTGCCTGCTGCTATTCGGCTCTCTCCATTGTCGGCAATGGGCTTCAGGGGCGGGACGGTGAATATCGCTTGTTACGGGCGAGAAAGCAATCTGAAGCCTGGGAGACGCACCGCGGTGTTGCTGCATTGTGAGGTTGCGGCATTGCTGCAAAAATGCTGCACTTGGCCCTCTGCAGGATGCGGTTTTTGTTCTTGTCCTTACTTGCCGATGACCCCTAGTTGCGTCATTGCCCGTGAGAAGTGATTGAACAGAAAATGAAAAACGCCCTCCGGAGAGGGCGTTCGTTTCAAATGGTGCGGGCGAGAGGACTTGAACCTCCATGGGGTTGCCCCCATACGGACCTGAACCGTACGCGTCTGCCAATTCCGCCACGCCCGCAGGTGCTGTTTCAGCTTTGCCAAAAGAGCGAAGTTGATAATACCCGACTTGGTGCGCGGGCGCAAGAAGTTTTTTCGGGAATCGCCTATTCTCCGCGCAAGATGGTGTCGGCGGTTTCGGTGAGGGCGGCATCGGTTTCGTCTTGCTGGCGGCGCTCGGCCTTTTCCTCATGGGCAATTTCGTCGCCGATGGCGTCATGGAACCCGTGGGTCTCGCGCTCTTCGCGCTCTTTGACCTTGCGAATCTCGTCGCCGATGTGGTCTTTGATGTGCTTCTCCTGCTGCTCTACGTGGTCGCGGTAAGTTTCCGTGCTCATGGGGGCCTCCTTCTAGTTGATGGTCTTCCCACCATAGGTCATCGGCTACCGACTGGGGCGAAGCCCGGCCATTCGTAGGCGATTTGCCACGAGACGGTTTTATAATGGGCGACAACTTACGATGCGGGGTTGGCCTGCGACAAACTGATGAAAGGACGCGAACATGAGCGAGGCAACGCCGGTAGTCGGCATCATTATGGGATCGGAATCGGACATGCCGGCCATGGAGCCGTGTATGGCCCAGTTAGACGCCATGGGCGTGCCCTACGAGGTGAAGGTGGCGAGCGCCCACCGCAAGCCGGCCGTGGTGCACGAGTGGGCGGAAGCGGCTCACGACCGCGGCATCAAGGTCATCATCGCCGCAGCGGGTAAGGCGGCGCACCTGGGTGGGGTCGTGGCTGCCTTTACGCCGCTGCCGGTTATCGCCGTGCCCATGAAGACGAGCGACTTGGGTGGCCTGGACTCACTGCTTTCCATGGTGCAGATGCCCTCGGGCGTGCCGGTGGCTTGCGTGGCCATCAACGGCGCGAAGAACGCCGCCATCCTTGCTGTGCAGATGATGGGCACGAATGACGAAGTCATGCTGCAGAAGGTGGCCGACCTGAAGGCAGAGATGGCGTCCTAGGCGTTCTCGTCTTGTAATGGGTGCGGTCTGCGCCACGCAATTTGCTCGACGGTTTGCGTGGCAGAGGCGCCCTTGTTCGTGGTTGCAGGCGATTCGGTCTCCGATTTTTTCCCAAAAATTGCGTTTGTTAGCATCCGCAGTGGAGCCGCGGGAAATCTGAGGGGCGAAAATGACGTCAATGAGGGCAAATGGTTCAATTTCGGGGCAGAAAATGGACATGAGGCGAGGTCTTCCGTCTCGAATGTCTGCAGAAAATGCTAACAACCGCAATTTTTGGCGAAAAGCCGATAGGCAAATTGTCCCAGTAGATTGAGTCGGCGGGTAGGTAGTAAGTTGATACCGACGGAAAGAGCGTCCGTTAGGCTGACGCCAACGGACAGGTTGTTCCAACAGGTTGACGAGAGTGGCGGAACGAATATGGCGAAGAAACTTCTGATGGGAAACGAGGCGTTTGCCCACGCGGCTTTAGAGGCCGGAGTGAACGTGGTGGCGGGGTATCCCGGCACGCCATCGTCCGAGCTGGTGGAAACCGTGGCGAAGCTGCACGCGGCGGGCGCGGCCCAGGACGTGCATGTGGAATGGTCCACCAACGAGAAGGCGGCGCTCGAGATGCTGGCCGGCGCGTCCTACTGCGGCGCGCGGGTGCTGTTCACCTGCAAGCAGGTGGGGCTCAATGTCGCTTCCGATGCGCTCATGTCGCTGAACTACGTGGGCACGGGCGGCGGCTGCGTGCTGTTCGTGGCCGACGATCCGGGTCCCATCTCCTCCCAAACCGAGCAGGACACGCGCCGGTTCGGCTCCTTCGCGAAGGTGCCGGTGATCGATCCGGCCACACCCGAGCAGGGTTTTGCCATGATGCAGGCCGCCTTCGAGCTGTCCGAGCGCTACCACACGCCGGTCATCGTGCGTCCCACGACGCGCATCAACCACGCTTCCACGTTCTTCGAGGTGGCCGAAGAGACTCATGGCCGTCCGCTGCCTGAAGAAGGTTTCCGGAAGGATCCGAAGTGGGTCATTTTCCCCAAACGGGCTTTCGAGGCGCACGGTGAGATCAATCGCCGGTTGGCCCAAATAGCTTGGGACTACACTCACGACCCCGCATTCGCGCAGTTCAACGAGGTGTTCGAAGGGGGCGGGGAAGGTGAGGGCGCTTGCGCTCAGAATGGCGTCGAAGGTGCTGGAGCGTCTGCTCCTGCGGTGGGTATTGTGGCTGGCGGCGTATCGGCAGCCTATGCTCGCGAGGCGCTGACGCTCATCACGTCTCAGGCCGCTCGTGCCGGCATCCCCGTGCCGCGCTACCGCTTCATAGCTGTGGGGACGCCGTATCCTTTCCCGACTGAGACGGCGGCGGCCTTTGCCGAGGGGCTGACCGATGTGATCGTCTTCGAAGAACTCGATTCCGTGCTGGAAGAGGAGATGCTGAAGCTGGCCGGGGCGCGCCATCTGCCGCTGCGGGTGCACGGCAAGCTGACTGGCGAGGCTAACGACCGCGGCGAGAACATGACGGAGAACATCGCCGGCCGCCTGGGCCGGTTCTTCGATCGCACCCACCGCTCCAATGGGCTCGCCGCCCTGGTGGCGTCCACCATCGGCGCCAACGATCTCAGCTACGAGGGCCCGTTACCCGTGCGGCCGCCGGTGCTGTGCGCGGGCTGCCCTCACCGCGGCAGCTTCTATGCCGTGAAGCAGGCGCTCCGCGGTCGCGAGGCCGTGCTGTGCGGGGACATCGGCTGCTACACGCTCGGCAACGCCCAGCCGCTCGATGCCGTGGACACCTGCCTGTGCATGGGCGCGGGCATTACTATGGCTCAGGGTTTCGCGGTGGCCGAGCCGGACAAGAAGCAGGTGGCTTTCGTGGGCGATTCCACGTTCTTCGCCAGCGCTATGACCGGTATCGCGAATGCAGTGTACAACGGCCACGACGTCACCTTCGCTATCCTGGACAATGCCACCACGGCCATGACGGGCAGTCAGCCCCACCCGGGTACGGGCGTCACGCTCATGGGCGAGCGCCGCCGCCCCATCGTCATTGAGGAAGTGCTGCACGGCCTCGGCATCCAGCACATCGGGTTCGCGAATCCTCACAGTCTGGAAAGCTCCGTGGCGGCGGCCCGCGCGGCCATCGACTACGAGGGGCCCTCGGCCATCATCTTCCGTGCGCCGTGCATTCAGCTGAAGAAGCCCGATGCTCCAGTGACGATCGATGCCGACAAGTGCACCGGCTGCAAGAAGTGCATCACCTCCATCGGGTGCCCTGGCATCGGCTTCGATGAGGGGCTGCGCGGTCCGAAGTCGGGCACGCGTGGTCAAGCTTTTGTGGATACGAGCTTGTGCGATGGCTGCGCGCTCTGCGTGCAGGTGTGCCCCTTCGACGCTATCCAGGGCGCCGTGGGTTTTGGCGGCGCGGTGCCGACAGAGCCGGCCATCTACGCCCCGAACCCCGATCCGTTCCAAACGGGGCCGATCCCTCGTGTACTGACTGATGAGGTGAATGACTTCCAGGAAACGGAGATAGCAGGCGAGTCGAACGAGACGCCTGGTGAGGTGTTGGGGGCAGTCGAAGGGGTGCCAGTGGCAGAACGCATCGTGCATTCCGAAGGGCCGACTGGCCCCTTGGCGGGATTGCCGCTGTCGGAGGAAGGAGGCGTGCGATGATCGATATTTTGCTTGCAGGCGTGGGTGGCCAGGGTACGGTGCTGGCCGCGAAGGTGCTGGCCCAGGCGGCGCAGAGCAAGGGTTGGCAGGTGCGTACGGCCGAGACTATCGGCATGGCCCAGCGCGGCGGCAATGTAACGAGCCACGTGCGCATGGGGTCGAACGGGGAGGCGGTGTACTCTCCGCTCATCACGCCGGGTACGGCCGACATGGTCATCGCTCTGGAGCCGGGCGAGGCGGCCCGCGCGCTGCCCTATCTGGCGCCGGGCGGTGTGCTGGTGACGGCCACGACGGCCATCCAGCCGGTGACGGCGGCCCTGGCGAGCCAGCCTTATCGTGCCGGCGACGTTGTGGCAGCTTTGGCGAACTCCCTGCAGGCGGAGGCGTCCCACGAGCAAGCAGCCGAAACGATCGTTGCGCCGAACACCGTGACTGCTGACCAGGACGCCAGCGCCGATGGCGTGGAAGGCTACCCGGTGCCCCTGTTCATCCCCGTGGACGACGAGGCCCTCGTGCGCGAGGCCGGTGCCGGCTCCCGCAAGTCCCTCAACATGATGCTGCTCGCCGTGGCCGTGGCCCAGGGCCGTGTGCCGCTCACCGTCGACGAGCTGAAAGATGCGGTGCGCGCCTGCGTGAAGCCCCAGTTCGTCGCCATGAACCTCGCCGCCATTGACACCGCCGTCGCCAACTTCGGATAACAGAGGGCCTCGGATAATTTGCTCTAGCTGAATAACATGCAAGAGTTCTCATAGACGTGTTGCTTGATTTGTCAATTAAAGCATCTATAATTAATACCATAATTATGGTAATGAAAGTAGGTGCCTTATGACAGCCGCTGTGGCAGCGCTTCCGCTTATTCGACCTATCACTGATTTGCGCACGCAGTTCAATGACGTGTGCGCTCAGGCGACGGAGAGCCAGGAACCCATCATCCTCACGAAAAACGGCGTACCGGCCTATGTGCTGGAAGACTGCGCCGCTTATGAGGCCGCCGCTCAGCGCAACCGCATGTTCCTCGCCTTGCGTGAGGCGGAAATTGAAGAGCGCTACCGCCCGGAGGCGCTCACAGCGGAGGAATCCGACGCGCGCATGGCCGAAATCTTCAAGGTATGGGGGCTCGACTATGCTTGATCTTGCATGGCGTCCGCGGGCGCAGCTCGATCGGGAGTCCATCGCCATTTACCTCGGCCTCGAGCGGGGAATGCCCCAGGCGGCCCTCGATGCGATAAAGGGTATCGATGCGGCTTTGGAAACCGTACGAACCTTTCCGGACGCCGGCGGCCACTTTACCGACGACCATCTCGAGCACGAGTACCGCACGACGCTTGCGGGCCCCTACATCATCTACTACCGTTACAATGCCACCACGCTTACGGTGTACCGCATCATGCATCAGCGTCAATCCATCGACACCTATAGCCTGATTGAGTATTAACACTCAATCCAGAATCAGTATAGGTTGCCAAGGTACAATCCGAAAACAGTTGACCTCAATCAACCCTCAACCGATCAAATTCGGAAAAACATGAATCAAAAACTCGGAAAACCATGAATCAAAAACTCGGAAAACCATGAATAGTTTGATAGTATAGGGTCGATGCAAAGAAGCCGCTCGTAGAGAAAAGGTTGCGTGGGCCATGCCTCGGAAAACGCTTGTAAAGAATGGATATCTGCCGCGTCTTGTGGACGAGCAAATAGAGCGCTATCTCGAGGTCTTCGGGGCCGTAGAGGTGGCTGGTACGAAGTGGTGCGGAAAGACGTGGACGGCTTTGGCCCACGCGCAAAGCGTCAGCTATGTGGATGAAGAGTTGGACATGGCTCGTGCCGACCCAAAACTCATGCTCATAGGCGATCGCCCCCACGTTATAGACGAATGGCAGCTTGCGCCTGCGATTTGGAATGCAGTTCGTCATGCCATAGATGACGAGCGGGGGTTAAGGGGAGCGTGGCTGCTGACTGGGTCGTCCACCCCGATCTCGTCCGATGACCAAGAGGGCCAGAGCAGGCATAGTGGTGCGGGTCGGATTGGCTCTGTGAGGATGTATCCCTTCAGCTTGGCCGAGTCTGGGGAGTCTGAACGTTCTGTCTCGCTCCGCGGTCTATTCGCTCACCGGTTTCAGCCAGCGAAAGTTGAAAACGATACGCGTCAGCTAGCTGAGTTGATCTGCCGTGGGGGATGGCCCGAAGCCCTCGGTCTTTCCGCTGAAAACGGTCAGCTCGTTGCAAGAGAATATCTGCGTCTTGTTTTCGAAAAGAGTGCTCCTAAACATGGCAAGAGTGGAGAGGTGACCCGTCGGTTGTGCTTGTCGATTGCCCGCAATTTGGGACAGTCTCCAACCTACAAGACCATCATCAGCGATATGTACGGCGGAGAGGACAATCCATCATCCCTCGTAACCGAGCAGACGCTCGCCTCGTATCTGGAGTTTCTTCGCTCGATCTACCTTGTCGAGGAGGTGCCGGGCTGGGTGCCGCCAAAGCGCTCAAAAAAGCGCCTAGCGACGAAGCCGAAGCGCTACTTCGCCGATCCGTCGTTGGCCGCCGCCCTGCTATTGCTTTCGCCGGATTCCCTCCTCGCGGATGGGCAGACCTTCGGTCTTGTTTTCGAGAATCTTTGCATTCGCGATCTCAAGGTATACGCCCAGGCGATGGAACCTTCGATGCCGGCGGCTGTTTACTACTATCGGGACGATTCGGGGTTAGAGGCCGATGCTGTCATAGAGACCCTGGATGGTAGATGGGCCGCCTTCGAGTTCAAGCTCAGCGAAGAGAAGGTTCCCGATGCGGTGAAATCTCTCAGGCGGCTGCGGAAGAAAGTTGCAGAAAACCCACGAGCGCAGGGGCGTCCTCCAGAGTTCCTCTGTGTGATAACCGGCATTGGCTCGTATGCTAGAGAAGTGGAAGAGGGCATTTACGTCGTGCCCCTCAGGGCGCTGGCAGACTGATACGGTGTACCGCATCATGCACCAGCGCCAATCCATCGACACCTACAGCCTGGTCGAGTATTAAAGGACTTCCAGCGGGATTTACCGCTTGGAGTGAAAGAATTCTCTTCCATGATAGCTTCTAAGTTCCTCTAAGTTTGCAAGGGGTTCCCTGCAAAGACCTATTAGAACTACGGAGGGGAGGAGTACGGGTAATTCTGATTTGGGAGAAAAATTCGTGAAATAATCTCCCGCAGCGGAGATTTTTACGGCAAAGAGGATTATCTGCACTCGCTCGAAGAACGCTTGGCTTCGGGGCAATTAATAATTCGGAAAGAAAGATTGCGGATGGCGGTAATGGCTATTGGGGTCTGGTTCTCGTACTCTTGTAGACACGTTGAGGAGAACGTGCTTCTGAGTAAGGGAGAAGAGGAGGATCTATGGCTCGCAATGAAGAGACGCTCCAAGCCGATTCGCGTGCGACGATTCGAGGCGCTGCGCATCTTACTCGCCGCAGCTTTATCAAAGCCACCACGGCTGCTACGGCATTGGCTGCGGCTAGCTCGCTGATCGCTTGCGCTCCGGCTACGAGCGATTTGGCCGCTACGGGTGAAGATGCTGAAGCTGCCCATCCGGTCGGTCGCGATATCGTGTCAGGCGAGTGGAAGACGGCGGCCTGCTGGCATAACTGCGGTGGTCGCTGCCTGAACAAGGTGCTTGTGCAAGACGGCGTTGTCGTGCGCCAGAAGACCGACGACACCCACGAGGACAGTCCGGACTATCCGCAGCAGCGCGGGTGCCTGCGCGGCCGCAGCCAGCGCAAGCAGGTGTTCGCCGAGGATCGCATCAAGTATCCGCTCAAGCGCGCCGGCTGGAGCCTGGACGCTCCCAATGGCGAGTTGCGCGGCAAGGACGAGTGGGAGCGTGTGAGCTGGGACGAGGCGCTCGATCTGGTGGCTCAGGGCCTGACTCGCGCCAAGGAGCAGTATGGCAACCGCTCCATCCTGCTCCTGAAGGGTTGGAATCCCGAGATGACCCGCACCATGGGCGCCTTCGGCGGCTTCACGAACTTCTGGGACACCAACTCCTATGGCTCCTGGTCGAAGACTCCGTTCGTCATCGGGTTCCATCACGACAACATGCAGGACCAGACTATCAACGACCGTTACGACCTGCGCAACTGCGAGACCATCGTCATGATGGCTATGAACCCGGCCTGGAGCGCTGCGGGCAGCCAAATGTGGAACTACTGGCAGGCCAAGGCCGCCGGCGCGAAGTTCATCGTCGTTGATCCCATGTACAGCGAGACGGCGGCCACCTTGGATGCGGAGTGGATTCCCATTCGCCCGGCCACCGACATGGCCTTCCTGCTCGGCGTGGCCTACGCCATGCTGGAGGCCGACGAGGCTGAGGGCCTCATTGACTGGGACTTCCTGAACCGCTGCACCGTGGGCTTCGATGCCGAGCATATGCCGTCCGATGCTAAACAGCAGACGAACTTCAAGGACTACGTGCAGGGCGCCTACGACAACACGCCGAAAACGCCGGAATGGGCCAGCGAAATCTGCGGTGCCTCGCCCGAGGCCATCCGCAATCTGGCCCGCGCTATGGGCAAGGATCACAAGGTGGGCTTCCTCGTGTCGGCTGCCTCGGCCCGCATCAACAACACCGACAACCTGCCCCAGCTCGTCATGACCGTGGGCGCCATGGGCGGCCACATGGGCAAGTCGGGCCACATGACGGGTTCCACCATGCATGTGACTTCGGGTAATGGCGGGCCGGCTCTCATTAAGGCCGGCAAGGACGGCCTGCCCGAGATCAAGAACCCCGTGGATGACCACATCAATGGCAACGAGGTGTGGGATGCTGTCATCGATGGCACTTATACTTTCACGGGCACGAAGCACTACGACCCGGCCGAGAAGCGCGACATCGACATCCACGTCATCTACCACTCCAGCGGCAACAAGCTGCAGACCAACGTGGGTATGGCTCGCGCCATCGAGGCCCATCGCAAGGTGGACATGGTGGTGGCCCATGCCCAGTTCTTTACCTCGGCCGCCCGCTACGCCGACATCATCCTGCCCCTCACCACCGAGTGGGAGCGCTTCGACGGCCTGTTCGGCGGCACGCTCGGCCATAAGTCGAACCGCGAGATGATGGTGGCCTATCAGCAGATCATCGACCCCTTGTACGAGGCAAAGTCCGACCAGGACATTGCCTGCGAGCTAGCCGAGAAGCTGGGCATCGCGCGCGCTGATATGTACCCCTTCGATGTGAAGCAGCAGTATTTCAATCAGCTGGCTTCCATGGAGGTGTGCGACGAGGACGGCAAAACCTATGTGCCGGCCGTGGGCATCACCCAGGAAGACATCGACGAGCTGGGCGTGGAAGGCGAGCCCCAGGAGGGCAAGCTGGCCTATCAGGAGCTCAAGCAGCTCGGCGTGTATCAGGTCAAGCGCACTCCCGACGACAACTACGGCTATATTGCTTTCAAGGACTTCGTGGAAGACCCCGAGGCTAATCCGCTGGAAACGCCCTCCGGTAAGCTGGAGATATACAGCCAGACGCTTGCGGACACGTTCTCGGCCATGGGTTGGGACACGGTGACCCCCATTCCCACCTATGTGAAGGTGACCAACGGCTACGAGGACGCCTCCGCGTCCGGGGCTGAGTATCCCCTGCAGGTGATGAACCCCCACTATCTGCGTCGTGCTCACTCGGTGTTCGACAATATCGGCTGGTTGCGCGAGGCGTGGACGAACCCGGTGTTCATCAGCACTGCCGACGCCGATGCGGCCGGGGTGTCCGACGGCGACACGGTGCTCGTCTCGAGCCCCTACGGCCAGTGCGTGCGCAACGCCTGCGTGTATGCGGGCCTCATGCCCGGCGTGGTGGCTCTGCCTCACGGCGCGTGGGTGGCCGTGGACGAAGAGACTGGTATCGATGTGGCCGGCGCTGACAACTGCCTGACGGGCCCCGCCCCCAACGGTCAGGGCGTGTCGGGCTACAATTCCGCGCTCTGCAAGATTGAGAAGTACACGGGCGAGGCTTTGGCTCCCGATGCCGAGCAGCCGCTTCGCATTGTCTGCAAGGATGGTGAGTAACCTATGGCCGACGTGAAAGAGAACAAGAACCCGCAGGGATTCTATTTCAACCAGCAGATGTGCATAGGCTGCCGTACGTGTCAGGTGGCCTGCAAGGATAAGAACGACCTGGAAGTAGGCTACCTCTTTCGCCGGGTGGAAAGCTTCGAAGTGGGGGAATTCCCCGCTCCCGCCACTTTCCACTACTCCGGGGCCTGCAACCACTGCCATACTCCGGCCTGTGTGGAAGTGTGTCCTGCTGGCGCCACTTACATCAACGAGGAAGACGGCACGGTGCAGCATGACGATGAAGCGTGCATCGGCTGCGGCTACTGCGTGAAGGCTTGCCCCTATGGACACCCGGTGCTCATCGAGGAGTTGAACGTCGTGCATCGTTGCGACGGATGCATCGATCTTCGCTCGGCAGGGGAGAAGCCGGCTTGCGTGGCGGCTTGCCCCATGCGCGCACTCGATTTCGGGCCTATCGAGGAATTGCGCGCTGCTCATCCTGACGGGGTGAACCAGATCTCGGTGCTGCCCGAGCCCACCACCGATCCCTCGGTGGTTATCGATGCCCGTCAGGCGGCCTTTGCCGGCGAGCTGAAGCAGCTCGTTCTGTAGCCACCTTTCCGCCGAGCCGGGCCGTGCGACCCCCCTCCCGTCGTACGGTCCGGCTTTCCGCGCTACACTGGTCGAAGGTGGAAGGGGGGCGAAAGTGAAGCTGAAAACCAAATTTCTCTGCCTGATCGCCGTGCTGCTGGCGGTGTCGCTCGGTGCGAACTTGGTTTGGACTTCCGCAAACAAGCATGCCCAAATGGAAAACGAGTTGCGGGAGCAGGCGCGCGCCCTCGCTCAGCAAATGGATGCCGTCTGGGAATTCATGGTGGCCAATCAAGACCGCCTGGCCCAAGTGGCCTTCACGGAAGATGGCGTGTACCAAGGGCTTCACTGCGCCATTGCTGGTCGCATCATCGGTCAGTCTTTCACGATGCATTCCGATTACACGACGCGGTTCGTGAATTTCAATCCGCGCAATAAAGCTGGTGAGCCCGATGGCTACGAGGCGGCCGCGCTCTCCGCGTTCCACGACGATGCAAGTCGTGCCGACTACTACGGCTTTACCGACTATGAGGGACACCAAGTCTTTCGATATGTGGCTCCCATGACCATAGATGAGGCCTGCCTGCAGTGCCATGGCGAACCGGCTGGGGAGCTGGACGTGACCGGCACTCCCAAAGAGGGGTGGAAAATGGGGGATATCGGTGGCGCCATCAGCATCATTATGCCGCTCGACGTGTACCAGGCCAATGAGCGCGATTCCATTGCTCAAGATGTCCTGTTCTTCGCCGTCATGCTGGCGGTGTGCTTGGTCGTGGTGTATGTGGCGCTGACCTATTTGGTCACACGGCCTTTGGGCAAAATTCGCTCCGGTGTGGACGAGGTGTCAGAAGGCAATCTTGATGTGCGTCTCAGCTATAGCGAATCGTCCCAAGAAATGAGTTCGCTCACGACGGCCTTCAACGACATGGCCCACGAGCTTGCTGATGTTTACGCAGGACTTGAAGACGAGGTGGCTGATCGGACGGCTCAGCTGCAGCAGGCTAACGAGGTGCTCGAGCAGCAGCGCCGCCAGCTGGAAGCGGTCAACGCTCAGCTGGTGGATGAGAATCAGTACAAGAGCGACTTCCTCTCTATGGTGAGCCATGAGCTGCGCACGCCGCTCACTTCCATCGTGGCCTTTGCCGATCTGCTGAGCAAGCATCGTGCAGGAGCTGACGAGAACGAGGCTAAGGCCTTGGCGGGCATCGAAGCTAACTCCCAGGCGCTCATGCTGATGATCAACGACATCCTGGAGATGAGTCGTCTTGATGCCGGTCGCGTGAAGCTGAGTCTGGAAGTGGTGGACGTCGGCGATGTGGTGGGCATCGTGCGCGCCACGGTAGGGCCCCTGGCGGCTAAGGAGCATTTGGAGTTCACGAACGAGGTGGCTCCGGACGTGCCGCTCGTGCAGGGCGATTTCGACAAGCTCGTCCACGTGCTACAGAATTTGTGCGGCAACGCGGTGAAATTTACGCCTGACGGGGGTACCGTGCATCTTGGGGCCGCTTTCCACCCTGCCAGCTCAAAAGACGCTGTCGATGAGGTATGGCTTACGGTGGCTGATAGCGGCATCGGCATAGATGCCGCAGATCAGGAACGTATCTTCGAGAAGTTCGTGCAGGTGGATTCCTCATCCACCCGGCGCTACAACGGTACGGGATTGGGACTCGCCATCGTGCGCGAGTACGCCGAGATGCACGGGGGCTCTGTGAGCGTGGAAAGCGAGCTGGGCCAGGGAGCTTCCTTTGTCGTGCGCATCCCTGTGTCTGGCCCGGTTTCGCGAGAAACGGCAGAGAAGGACGAGAAATCTGGTAGCGGGCCTAGTGGCGAAGACCTTCCGAAGGGGGAACAATCATGAATCGACCCATCAAAGTGATGCTTATCGACGACGATCCGGGCATTCACGAAAGTCTTCGAGCCGTCGTAGAAGAAGCGGGCTACGAGTTCTGCGGGGCTCTTGGCGGGCGAGAGGGGCTTCGGCTGTTGGATGACGAGCACCCCGATCTGTTGCTTCTCGACGTGATGATGCCCGGCATGAATGGCTTCGACGTCTGCCAGCAAATGCGCGAGGAGGGACGTCGCATTCCCGTTATCTTTCTCACGGCGAAAAACGACATCGTAGACAAGAGCACGGGTTTCAAGGCCGGTGCCGATGACTACGTGACCAAGCCCTTCATCGCCGATGAGCTGCTGCTGCGCATCGACGCTCACGTGCGGCGTCACCGCGGCGACATCGAACATGCGCGCAAAAATTCAACCGATGCCAGCGAGCTGGCGCGCCGCGAACCGTGCCGCATAGGAGATCTGGAAGTGTTCTTCGATCGCTACGAAGTGCATTTGCACGGCGAGACAGTTCCTCTGACGGCTAAGGAATTCGAAATACTTGCGCTTTTGGCCGAAAGCCCCGGAGAGGTGTTCACGCGACGCCGCATCTACGAGCACCTGTGGGGCGAGACGGCGGAGGTGGATGAGAACTCCATCACGGTGTTCATGCGCAAGATCCGCGAAAAGATTGAGAACAATCCCAGCGAGCCGCGATATCTGCTCACTGTCTGGCGCGTTGGCTATAAGCTGGCGGCAGAGTAGCGAGTGACGGGATAGGCTGTCGCTGCGTTTCTCATTTTTGGTTCTGATCGGCCATTTTCCCTAAAATCATACCTTTCGGATGAGTGCTTTAGGACATATCGCCGCTTTCGTGAGACTGACGGCGAGGCGCCAATGTCCTTACGATGCAGGGGTAACCGAACCGGCAGGGACGCTGGTTCGCCGAAAGGAGGAAGTAATGGGAGAAATCAAGGGAATGGGTCGTCGCGACTTCTTGAAGACGGCTGCTCTCTCTGGTCTGGCGCTGGGAGGCGCTGCTGCACTGACGGGTTGTGCCCCCTCGACGGGCGCGGAAAAGGGCGCGAGCGCGAATGCGAGCGCCGGCGCCGATGTTGCTTGGGATAAGGAAGTAGACGTGCTCGTCATCGGCTCGGGCACCGGTGCGTTCGCGGCTCTGGTCGCCGCGGCCAAGGGCGCCGAATCGGTGTGCCTTGTCGAGAAGGGAACCATGTGGGGCGGCACTGCCGCTACCTCGGGCGGCGGCCTGGCTGTGCCGCTGACCTACGCCGCCACCGACGCCGGCATCACCGACAGCAAGGAAGAGGTGGTCAAGTACTTCACCAACGCCGCCGACGGTCGCGTCGATCAGGCTGTGCTCAACTCGTTCATCGATAACGGCAGCACCTTCATCGACTGGATTTCTGAGGAGATGGGCTGGAAGTTCGCAGCCTCGCCGCTATTCGGCGATTACTACGAGCCCATGGATGGCTGGATTCCCATGGGTCGCGGCAGCCTCGGCGCCGCCGACGCCAGCGGTTCGCTTTCGGCTGCTCAGATGTGGGATCAGATGAAGGCCAAGATGGAAGGCTATGGCGCCGAGATCCTCATGGACACCCCCGCCACCGAGCTCATCACCGACGGTGCGGGCACCGTGCTCGGCGCTGTGTGCGGCGACAAGAACATCAAGGCAAACGCCGTCATCGTGGCTACGGGCGGTTTCGATCACAACGACGAGATGCGCGCGAAGTACCATCCCTTCAAGATTATGGCCACCAACGCCGTGCCCACGAACACCGGCGACGGCCAGCTGATGGGCATGGCCATTGGCGCCAGCGTCTCGTATATGGATCGCTGCTGGGGCGCTCCGGCTATCCTCACGACGGGCGACGATCCGGAGGCGCTCATTGCCGAGGGCCGCATCGCGCAGGAGATCGCCGGTACCGACTGGGCCATGTACCGTGGTCTGCCGGGCGCGGTGGTCGTGAACAAGAAAGGCCGTCGAATCGGCAACGAGGCGGGTCCCTACGACCTGTTCAACCAGGCGTTCGCCTACTATGACACGGGCGAGCCGGGCCATGTGAACATCCCCGCCTACTTCATTTGCGATGCTGCCTGCTGGGCTACCTACTCGCTTCCCGGCCACACGGTAGGCGCCGTGGGCGATGGCGAGGACAGCTACTTCAACGAGACCTACGGCGGAGAAGCTTCCGACCCGTCGGAGGTGCCGGCGCATTTCGTGAAGGCCGACACTCTGGAAGAGCTCGCCGAGAAGCTGGGTATCGACGCGGCTGGCCTCGCTGCCGAGATTGCGACCTTCAACGAGAACGCTGCCAAGGGCGTTGACCCGGTGTACCATCGCGGCGAGAAGCACCTGGACATCAACACCACCGGCGTTATGGCCGGTAGCCGAACCGATCTGGCGAACCCGGTGCTCGCGCCGCTGGCCACGGGCCCGTTCTACGGCGCCGTGTATGTGCCCGGCACCTGCGGCACCGCCGGCGGTCTCACCATTAACGAGAACGCTCAGGTCGTGAACGTGAACGGCGAGCCCATCGAGCACCTGTACGCCGTGGGCAACTGCTCCTCCGGCGTATCGGGTGGAACGTACGTGCACGGCGGCATCAGCCTGGGTTCGGGCGCCGTCATGAGCTGGGTGGCCGTGAACCACGTCCTGGCCGCCAAGGCTTAAGCCAACTTCTGCTGGCAGCGGATCCCTCCCTGCGCTGCCAGCTCATACCCTCCCCCTTGGGCGGCTTCGCTTCGGCGAAGCCGCCTCCTTTATCAACGGAAGGAAGGCGCTTTAATGGGGAGCATTCCTTTTGCTAATGAGGGAGGTTCTGCTTGAAGTAGTCGATAAGCTCCTGTTTGGAGTGGATGCCGAGTTTCGCGTAGATGCGCTTCGCGTGGGTGCGGGCCGTGCCCTCCGAGATGAACAGCTCTTGCTGCACAATGCGCAGGCTTCGTCCCTCTAGGAGAAGGGACGCCACTTCGGTCTCCCTTTTGGTAAGGCCGGCTTTTCGAGCCACGTCCTCTACTGCTGATTCGCGACTCATACTTGCCGCGCGTCCCAGAGTGTTCATCCATATCCCCGAGAAGGCGAAGAACCCCACAAGGGTGAGAAGGCACACGAAGGAAGACAGATCAACGAGAATAGGGTCTGGCAGCGGGATGAAATGCTCACGGCCGATCAGCCCGATCGCAATGCCGAGGCCCCAGCATAGGTTAATGAGGGCGAAGTAGGTGGCCTTCCGCAAATCGAGGCCGAACGCCGTGATAATGCCGAGCAGCAGGAAGAGCAGCTGCGAGATGAGGAACAGCGGTGCAGGGCGAGTGAACAGCTCCGAGGGGGAGGTGGCCATGGATACCGTGCCGAGTGCCACCACCAAACCGGTTGCGAGACCGACGAGGCACGGCACGACGATAGGCGAGGACAGGCGTACCTTCTTGGGCAGAGGCCCCAGGCGTGTGGAACTTGGTGCGGGGTTGTTTGCGCCTGCGAGCATGACGAGGGGTGCGGCTATGATGCAAGCGTCGTATACGGCTCGCGGCACGAGCAAGAGCCCCAGGTTTAACAGGTAGAAAAGCAGCAGCGAGCCGGACAGCGCCACCGATAGCGTGGAAAAGTCATCGCATTTCGCCAAGGTCTCCAGTCGAAGCAATGCGGCGAAAGTGCAAGCCACGGTCAAGGAAAGAATGAGCGTTGCATGCAGCGTGACACTGGAGATGGGCATGTGGGGCTCAAGGGCCAAGCCGAGGGTTGTGAGCGTGGCCGCGAGGGCGCCGCCGATGCGAATGGCTTTGGGGATGCGATCCCAGCGCGCCCGGCCCATGCCTATGACCAAGGCGATGCCGATGAGCGGGCTTGGTATGGCGGGCGTTGCAACAGAGTCGATAAAGGATACGGTGAAAAGGCTGTCGTAATTAATTTGATGCAGCCAGAGCCAGATGATGGCATCGAGTAGGGCTATCTGCGCTGCCTGTTTCCGGTTGACCCTATGGGCCTTCAGATTGATTTGCACGATCCCCTCCCTTGAAATAAGCAAATCATGTCTTTTGGTCGAGAAAAGCCCAAGTATCCGTTTTTGTCAGACGGGCATTTTCTGGCCCGCTGGATATGCTTCCTGCGGGTTTGGTATCGGGCTCTGCAATTTGCTCGTGGAAGACAATGTAGCAAACCTGGGGCCGAGCCTATCCGTTGGAAGTTTTTTTGTCAAGAAAGAGGCCGCGGCATGAGACGGCTTTCGAGCCGAGCCGAGCGGCCTTTCGAGCCCTGGAAAAGGGACTCTTTTTTGTGTCCGTTTTGAAACCAATATGAGGACTTTTCCAGTTCTGACCTCCACCTATGCCGAATCTGTTCTTGATAAAATCGGAGGGTTTTCAAGCCTTTGGGAAAGCAGAATGCAGGAGGAGCCGGTGGATAGAAGGCTTGTGCGGGAGAAAATCGAATCACGGAAGTTAACATGCGCGGTGGTGGGGTTGGGCTACGTAGGGTTCCCCCTTCTCCTGGAAATGGCCCACGCTGGGTTCGATGCTCTTGGCGTAGACGTACGGTGCGAGAAGGTGGAGAGCATCAATAACGGTAAGAGCTACCTCGCCGATGTGGTTGATCGAGAGGTGAGTTCTCTTGTCGCAGAGGGGCTTCTGCGTGCGACGACCGATTTCTCTCTGCTTGCGGATCGGGATTTCATTGCCCTGTGCGTTCCGACTCCTCTTGATTCTTGTCGTCAGCCTGACACCTCTTTTATGGAGGATGCCGCGCGCTCTGTCGCTCCCTTTTTGAAAGAGGGAGCGATGGTGGTGCTGGAGTCAACCACGTACCCCGGTACTACTGAGCAGCTTATCGTTCCCCTTTTGGAGCAGGGATCTGGCTTCCAATGTGGAAAGCAGTTCTTCGTGGGTTTTAGTCCCGAACGCGTTGATCCGGGGAACCCTACGTACAAAACGGGCAATACTCCCAAGCTTGTCGGTGCTTTCGGAGAAGATGCGCTTGACTGCATCGCGGGGGTGTATGACGCTGTGCTCACTGGCGGCGTGGTGAAGGTCTCTGCCCCTGCAGTCGCCGAAATGGCAAAACTGCTTGAAAACACCTATCGCAACGTGAATATCGGCTTGATCAATGAAATCGCCATGCTTTGCGACAGGCTTGACATTGATGTGTGGGAGGTGATCGAGGCTGCATCAACAAAGCCCTATGGGTTCGCCGCCTTCTATCCTGGTCCTGGCCCGGGTGGTCATTGCATCCCGCTCGATCCCTCGTATCTCTCTTGGTGTGCGCGGCAGCATCAGTTTTGTGCTTCGATGATTGAGGCTTCGAACCGCATCAACGATCAGATGCCCGACTATTGCGCGGGCCGGGTCGAGCGACTGATGAAGCGGCATGGCCAGTCTATCGAGGGCGCCAGCGTGCTCGTTCTGGGTGTTGCTTACAAGGAAAACATCGGAGATTGTCGAGAAAGCTCGGCGCTTGAGCTCGTCGAGTGCCTCGAACGATATGGCGCGCAGGTTTCCTACTTCGATCCCTGGGTAAAAGAATGCGTCCATCATGGCATCGTTAGAACGTCGCTCCCCGAGCTGAGTGCCAGTGCTATTGAATCTGCCGACCTTGTTTTGGTGGCGTGTGCGCACGATGCGATAGATTACGACTTTGTGCAAAAGCACAGCAAGCTCGTCTTCGATGCGAGAAACGCTCTTAAAGATGTCGACGACCACGACAACGTCGAGGTTCTTTGAATGGTCTCGATGGCGGCACAGGACAAAATTGAAAGCGGTCGAGCGATGAAGTACGCTCTGATAGGCTGTGGGCGCATTGCCGCCAAGCATCTCGAGGCTGCCTTGATAAACGATTTGGAGATCGTCGCGCTTTGCGATATTGACGTGAAAGCCATGGGTGATCTCGTCAAGCGGGTGGGGGACGGTCGTCTCTCGTCGGTGAGGTACTATACCGACTATCGACAAATGCTGGACAAGCATCCCGAGCTGGAGCTCGTGGCTGTCGCTACCGAAAGCGGGCTGCATGCATCCATCGCTCTCGAGTGCATCGATGCAGGCGTCAACCTCATCATCGAGAAGCCGCTGGCTCTTTCAATGGCGGATGCTAACGAGGTGGTGCGTCGGGCTAAAAATCGAGGCGTTAGGGTAGCCGTCTGTCATCAGAACCGATTCAATCCTGCGGTAGTGTCTTTGAGAGAAGCGGTTGAGGGGAATTACCTCGGCGTTTTGTCCCATGGAAGTGTCAGTGTGCGCTGGAGTCGTTCGGAGGACTACTATCGGCAGGCTTTCTGGCGCGGTACGTGGGAACTCGATGGGGGTGCCTTGATGAATCAGTGCATCCATGGCATCGATTTGCTGTGTTGGATGATGGGCGATGATGTCGTTGAGGTGTTCGGCGTGACGCGTCGCAGGCAACATAGTTATATCGAAGGAGAAGATGTCGGGGTCGCGGTGCTCTCGTTTGCCAGCGGAGCGGTGGGCGTTATCGAAGGAACGGTCAATGTGTATCCACGAAATATGGAGGAGACCCTCTGCATTTTCGGGGAGACCGGCACCGTGAAGCTGGGCGGCCTGGCGGCAAGCACCATCGAGGTGTGGAATGTGGTCGGTTGCGACGCAAAACGGCACGCCTGCTCGGAAACGATGGCGACTCGCGCCGATGTGTACGGGGGCGGCCATCGCTTGCTGTACGCCGATATGATTGAGGCTATCATGGTCGCCTCGGATCCTCTGGTGGATGCTGCCGCCGGTCGCAGAGCCCTTGAAGTGGTTCTTGCCATATACAAGAGCCAGAAAACCGGGGGCCCCGTGAAGCTTCCTTTGGGAGATTTCGCCAGCTCCGATATGAAGGATGTGCTTTGATGTCGCCCTGTTTTATTCATGAGAGCTCCTATGTGGATCAGGGCGCATTCGTGGGGGGCGGCACGCGCGTGTGGCACTTCTGCCACATTCAGCAGGGGGCCCGCATCGGCTCTGACTGCGTTTTAGGGCAGAATGTCAACGTGGGGCCCGACGTGCGTATCGGCAATGGCGTGAAGATCCAGAATAACGTCTCCATTTTCGAAGGTGTGGAGCTGGCAGACTACGTTTTCTGCGGCCCTTCTTGCGTTTTCACCAACGATACGGTGCCGCGTGCGAGATACCCGAAAAAAGAGCAGGGCGGGGCTGGCTCGTATCGGCCTACGTTGGTGGATACGGGTGCCACTATTGGCGCCAATGCGACGGTTATCTGTGGCCACACCATAGGTGCTTGGGCATTTATAGGTGCCGGCGCGGTGGTGACGGCGGACGTCCCCGCCTATGCCCTTGTAACGGGAGTGCCTGCGCGTCGGGTGGGATGGGTCTGCGAGTGCGGTGAGAAGCTGGGGGAAGGTCTCTGCTGCGATGCGTGCGGCCGCACGTACGAGAGAGCGGAGGATGGCCTTCGGGAGGTGCGCTTATGATGCCGTTCCGCGATTTGAGGGCGCAGTACCGGGCGCTTCGCGATCCGCTTGAGGCCGCCGTTGTCGAGGTGATGCGGGCGGGCTGCTATGTCGGCGGCCCGTATGTGGAAGAGCTCGAAGAGCGCCTTGCCTCTTTTGTAGGAGTGCGTCACTGCGTTACGTGCGCTAGTGGCACTGACGCCCTCGTTTTGTCGCTGATGGCAGGGGGCGTTGGGCCCGGGCACGCTGTTCTTCTCCCTGATTTTACGTTTTTCGCGACGGCTGAGGCGGTGTTGACAGTGGGGGCGACTCCCGTGCTCGTCGATGTAGATGAACGCACCTTCAACATTGACCCCGAAGCTGCAGAAGAAGCCGTGAAGGCCGTGATTGCCAAGGGAGACCTTGTTCCCAAAGCGCTCATTGCCGTGGATCTCTTCGGGCTTCCTGCAGATTACGGGTTGCTGCGGCCGTTGTGCGAACAATATGGGCTCTGGCTGCTCGAGGACAGCGCTCAAGGGTTCGGAGGGGCCATCGGCGAAACCCGTGATGGGGCCTTTGGCGATATGGCCATCACCAGCTTCTTCCCAAGTAAGCCTTTGGGATGCATGGGCGATGGAGGGGCGATATTCACCAACAACGACACGTGGGCTACCCTGGTGCGCAGCATGGCCTCCCATGGCGCTGGCGCATCGAAGTACGATAACGTTCGTCTCGGTATGAATAGCCGTTTGGATGCGATTCAAGCGGCGGTGCTGCTTGTGAAGCTCGGGGCGCTTGCGGGCGAGCAGGCAAGAAGCGAGCAGGCGGCGGCTCGCTATTCCGAGGCTTTTTGCGGCGCCCCCGTGGGCCTGCCCTTTGTCCCCGATGGCTTCACGAGTGCGTGGGCTCAATATACCGTGCAGCTTCCCGAAGGATTGAGTCGAGAGAGCTTGTGCCACGATCTTGCTGAAGCCAAGATACCGGTGCGCGTATACTATTCGCTCCCGCTTCATGATCAGCCCGTCTTGCGCCACGCCGGCTGTTGGCATAGTGCCACCCCTGTGGCCGATCGCTTGGCGCGCACGGTGCTCAGCCTGCCCATGGGTCCGTATCTGACTGAAAAGGATCAGCATCGGGTAGTCGCGGTTGTTGCAGAGGCTCTCGAACGGAGGGCGGCATGAGTCCCGCGAGTCTTGCTGGATCCGACGGTCTTCTCTCGACGTGTCCCATGGCTGAGGCGGCGTGCGGCCCAGGTGCGGGAGCGTCGTGCGCCGTCGAGGCCATGGTTGAGAGCTCGTCTGCCGATTGGGGTTCCTATCGAAGAGCGAAGCGCGTGCTCGATGTTGTTTTCAGCTTAGTCGTTCTCGCAGGGCTGTCGGGCGGGCTTCTTCTGATTGCGCTTGCTATCAAATGGGAGAATGCCAAGGCTCCTGTCATTTTCAAACAGACGCGAATCGGCAAAAACGGCCGGCCCTTTACGCTTTACAAGTTTAGAACCATGTGCGTGGACGCAGAAGAACAGCTCTTTGCCTTACGCGATATGAACAAGCGTGCCGCGCCGTTGTTCAAAATGAGCAACGATCCGCGGGTGACGCCAGTAGGGCGCTTCTTGCGCAAAATGGCCCTAGATGAGCTACCCCAGTTCGTCAATGTGATCAAAGGAGATATTTCGGTGGTGGGCCCCCGTCCGATGCTGCCCGCAGAGATCGACGCCTGCACGCCTTGTCAGCGGAAGCGCCTGCTCATCGATCAGGGCATTACCTGTTACTGGCAGACGCGAAAGAATCGCGATCACATCTCTTTCGACGAGCATATAGGACTCGATTTGCTCTATGTCAAAAAGTGTAGCGTTTGGACTGATGCCAAGCTGGTTATTCAGACTGTTGGCACGGTGCTTATGGGGCAGGGGGACTGAGGTTGTGACAGTTGGTGACGATCGTGGGGCAGTGACTGGAAAGGCGCGGGATCGCGCTCCCGAGACAAGGTCGCCCGAGAAGGGGGCGGTGAAGCTCTGCCTCGTCTCGTCGTCGGGCGGTCATCTCGAGCAGCTTATGCGGCTGGCGCCTTTGCTCGAGCGCTACGAGGGGTTCTTCGTTACCGAAGAGACAGACTACGATGTGGGGTTTGGTGCGGCTACCGTGTTTCGCATTCCTTCGATTAATCGCACCGATGCGGGCTTTGCGGGCAAGCTTGTGCGAGGATTCGCCGCCGCAGCGCGGCTATTGAGACAGGAGGGGCCGACGGTGATTATCTCGACGGGGGCACTTTCGGCATTGCCTTTGCTTGTTGTGGGGAAGCTAAGGGGCTGCAGGATCATCTACGTGGAGTCTTTCGCTAAAGTTACCGAGCCGACATTGACTGGGAAGGTGGCGTATCGCCTTGCCGACCAGTTTTATGTGCAGTGGGAACCCCTGCTGTTCTGTTATCCGAAAGCATTGTACCGAGGAGGTATCTATTGAGGGCATTGAGGGTTTTCGCCGCCACCGGATCGCGGAGCTTTCCTTTCGATCGAATGATACAAGCCCTTGATGGGGCGGTCTCTTCTGGCGTGCTTCCTGAGGGGACGACCGTTTTGGCGCAGGTTGGCTCGAGTGCATGGGAGCCTCGTTTTATCGACGTTGTCGATTATCTCGACCGTGATGAGTTCTTGGCCCGTGTCGATGAGGCTGATCTCGTTGTCAGCCATGGAGGCACGGGTTCCCTGATGACGGCCCTTTCCCGAGGCAAGCGCGTGGTGGCCGTTCCCCGGCGTGCTGTCTTCGGAGAGGTCGTCGATGATCATCAGGTTGAATTCGTGCGTCAGCTCGAGCGCGCGGGGTTGCTTCGCGTATGCGACGAAGGTGACGATCTGGCTGCTGTTATGGCTGCCTCTCTGGTTGCGCCGGCGCCCTCTCCCTACCAGTCGAACACGGCGGCGGTGCTTGATTCCATCGATGCGTACCTTGGGGGTATGAGCGAATCGGGGTCGATGAGGCTTCGGCGACCGGTGCGGGTGCTTCTGTGCGGCTCGGCGCTCACTGAGCCGGGAGGTATGGTGAGCGTGTGCCGACAGCTTATGAACCACGATTGGGGAGATGACGCGTCGTTGGAATACGTTGCGACGCACGTGCTGGGTTCTCCCCTTTGCAGGGCTATTACCTTTATGCGAGGTTTGCATGAGGTGCGATGCCGTTTGGCGAGCGGCGAGGTCGATGTCGTTCATCTGCATATGTCCTATAAAGGAAGCTTCGTGCGAAAGCGCATCCTCGCGCGGCTCTGCCAAAAACGCGGAGTGCGATATGTGGTGCATATGCATGGAGGGAAATTCACCCTGTTTTACGAGGGCCTCTCGTCGCCTATGCGGAAAGCTGTTACTTCTATGCTGGAGAATGCTGACACGGTTGTTGTTTTGAGTGAGTCTCGTCGAGAATTCTGCTCTGCCATTGCGCCGAATGCCTGCGTGGCTGTGGTTCCCAACGCCGTGCCCCTTCGTTCTCCTTTGCTGCGGAAACGGGATGGTGCCTTCGATATCGCCTTTCTCGGGCGCTTGGTTCCCGTTAAGGGTGTCGATGATCTCGTTTGTGGGTTCTCCCAGCTTATAAAGAGACGGCCCTCCCTTAAAAGCCGCCTTTATATTGCGGGATCGGGCAGTGAGGAAGGTTTTCTGCGCCGCAAATGTGCTGCTTTGGGTATAGCGGATTGCGTGTCGTTCCTCGGATGGCTTGACCCTGAAACGTGTAACGAGTTGTTGGAAAAGGTCGATGTTGTCGTGCTGCCCTCTCACGCTGAAGAGTTCGGAACGGTTCTTATCGAGGCCATGTCCGCCGGCACTCCGGTTGTTGCCACCAAGGTAGGTGGAATCGAAGCCGTCGTAGAGGATGGCGTGGAGGGGATTTTAGTAAATGCCGAGGCCCCTGAAGAAATAGCGAGTGCGCTGGAGCGGCTGCACGATGACGTGTCGTTTTGGGAATCGTGCTCTCGGGCCTCGCAGGAAAAAGTTGCTGCTCAATTTAACGAGGATGTGTTCTTCGCAAAAATGGTGGCTTTGTATCGCGGCGATGGGGGAGGGGAGTAGCGAGCGACATGGATGTGCAGGGCATGTGCCGGAGGAATGCGCGTTCCGTTTGGCGCTTTCTTAAGCGAAACGGGCTTGGAACTGGATGGGTGATCTTGTTTTTTCTGCTCGCCTTCGAATCGGCTCTTCGTGACGAGGCGAGGGTGTTCAACTATGCTGATGAGGCTGCGACTATCATCATGGTCGCCATTGCTTTGGTGAGTCTCGCAACGGAAAAGCGCGCGTTCTCGTTTTTGCCTCAGGAGAAACGAGCGGCGCTCCTTCTGGTGCTTTTTGTCGTCATTGGGCTTGCGGGAGGAGCGATAAGCGGGGTGCAGCCGGCCCTGGTGCCCATTGCCATCGACTTGTTCGCCTGCATAAAGTTCTTCGTGGCTCTCATGGCGGGAGTCGTCGTGTTTCGACGTGGCTCCGACGATTTTGTGCACGCATGCATTGTCGTGGCTCGTGTTGTAATCGTCGTTGCGGCGGTATGTGCCGCGCTCAATCTTTTTGTTGATATCGGCATGTGTACGGTTCGTTTGCGCATGGGCATGCGTCCCTTCTCGTTCGTGTTCTATCATCCCTATGCGGTCAATGTCATGTGCGTGGGTTTCATGGCCCTTTTCGCAACGAATCCGAAGGCAAATCGCGTTTACCTCGTACTTTCTTGCTTTGTCATGGTTTCGACGCTGCGGGCGAAGGGTGTGGCTTTTGTCGTTGTCGCAGCTATCCTGCTGGTAACCGTGGGGCGCGGGCAGAGGCTCTCGTCTCGCATGGTCGCCGTTGCGACGATCGCTGCGGTTCTCGTTGGGTGCGGTCAGATTGTGTCCAACTACGCGAATCCCGAGGAGGCAAGGTTTCGGCTCACGATCGCTTCCTTGGAGATTGCCAATACCTATGCACCCCTCGGCGCTGGGTTCGCCACTTTCGGCTCGAACGTCACGACGCTGCCGGAGTACTATTCGAGCCTGTACTACGATTATGGCTTATCGACGGTATGGGGGCTGCGGCCTACGGGCACGCAGTTCGTATCGGATACTTTTTTCCCAATTATCTTGGGGCAATGCGGCTGGCTTGGGCTTCTCTGCTATGGTGCTTTTGTGGTAGAGATGCTCCAGGCGGTGCGTCTCAGGACAAAGATGTCATCGGCGAATCCTGCGGGGGCTCTGCTGGTGGCGGCCTTTCTTGTTCTCTCGTGTCTGTCGGACAGCGCTTTTTTCGGCCACACTGCTATCTTCCTTGCTTTCAGTCTCGTTTTGTGCCTCTCGTGTCGTGTCGGCGTCGCGTCTTATCGTTAATCGCGCGAAAATGCTCTACGGTTGCTCCGTAATGGTAATGGGCTTCGGCAAACGCCCTCGCCTGTTGGACGATGGCGCTCTTGTCTTCCGCAGAGAGCGTCATATAGGAGCAGAGGGCCGAAGCAATGGCTGCCGGACAGGGCTCGACGAGGGTTCCGAATGAGGACTCGACCAGAGAAGACGTGTTTCCCACGTTGGTCGCGATGATGCAGCATCCGCAGGCGGTCGCCTCGGCGAGTGCCTGCGAGGGATAGTTCTCTTTGCAGCTGAGAAAGCACGCAACCGATGCTTCGCTCAGCACTTCCTCGGGCTTTACATAGCCGGGCATTTTCAGGCAATCGTCTAAGCCGCGATCCGCGATCATCGATGCGAGAGGCTGGTAGTTCTCGCCCTGCCCGCAGAGCAGGGCCTCATAGCCGCACTCTCGCAAGGTGGCTGCAGCGAGTTCGATGGATTCAACGAAGCCATACGGATTCTTGACCTCGTCAAGCCGTGCGGCCAGCAGAACAATACGTTTCGCCTTGCGCGAAGGGCGAAAGAGATCGAGATCGGTGAAAGTGCCTGGAGTGCAGCAAACGCGCTCGTCGCCCACTAGAGAGGCGTACCGTTTTTCTTGGTCGGGATAGAGTACGTCGATGCACGAAGTGCGTTTGAGCTGGCTTATGAACAGTGGGTTGATTTTAATGTCCAAGGGGGAGGAGGCCTCGAGGGCGTAGCGGCAATTCGTGACATGAAGAACCGTGGCGCTTCGGCCAAACGCTTCGAGCACGTGCGTTGCAATGGCATTGAACCGCCCAAGGTAGCAGAAAACGCAGGTGCCGTATTTCTGGCGAAAAAGATGAATTAGCATCTTCCCCTGGCTATGCTCTGAGAAAAAGTGTATTGCTTGAAATGAGCTCAGGTCAACACTGGCCTTCTCGGCAGCTTTGAAGAGGTCTCCTTCTCGGCGTTCTATTATGACCAGATCGACAGGGCATGATCGCGCAATCACACCGTAAGCGCGCAGCAACCGACGCTCTGCTCCCCCGAAATGATCTGAAGAAAACATGCAAAGAGCAATGCTGCCTGCGCAGTTTTTGTCTTCCACGGAGCGCTTCTCCTCCCTCTTTTTTGGGGTTATGCGAATATGACAAGTTGGAATTGCTCGTGGAGCGCTACTGCGTGACAGCTTCAATTTCGTTGCTTGCCAAATGTCATAATCAATCGAGCTATTTCCCATGATAAGGTATCTTTCGTGTAAAATCGCAGAAAAGCAAAAAGGACGAAGCGAGATTCGCCGCCAAGGCTGCGGATTCCGCGATGCGCAAGGGGAATCGCTCTGCCTTACGCGTTGAAGAGCATGAGAAAGGTGAGCCGATGGGTTTCCCGAGGCAATTAAATAGGGCTGCTGGTGCGGTCGGCTGCATCTGCCCTCTTAACCCTATGAGCGGAAAACAGCTGGGGGAGGGGCGCTCCCAGAAAATAATTAGCGCAACGGTTGGCGCGGGTTCCCTTGTGTGGGCGGCGGCGACTGCGCCGACGGTTGGCGCGGCGGCTCCTACGAGCGGGAAAGGGGGCAGGTAGCCGTGGCGGACATCATCGTTGTTGAGGGCGAGCAATGTGTGGCCGATGTCGTGAGAGCCGCTTTCGAGCGCGAGGGCCATTGCTGCGTTACGATGCAAGACGGCCTCGATGCCGTGGACGCCATCGTAGAAGCGGATTTCGATCTTGCTGTTCTGGGTCTCGGGCTGACGAGCGTCGACAGCCTTCAGCTGCTCAAGTACATTCGCACGCTCGATGTTCCTACGATCATGGTGCTCGGCGCCTCCCAGGAAGAGGAGCGCGAGAATTGCATGGCCATTGGGGCGAGCGCCTGCATCGTCAAGCCTTTCTCTATTCGGGAACTGCTCTCGTGCGCCAATAGACTTCTCAGGCGCGGCGGCGCGGTTCGCGAGACGATGCGCGTGGGCATGGCGGAGATTGATACTGCGGCGCGACAGGTGCACATAGCCGGATGCGAGGTGTCTCTTTCTCCCAAAGAGTACGACTTGCTCATGCTGTTCGTGCGGAATCCGCACCGCGCTTTTAGCCGAGAGGACATTTACGAGCACGTATGGCATGGCTATTATCCTTCGAAATCGAAGGCCGTCGATGTGGCCGTTGCGCGCTTGCGGAAGAAGATGGGTTGGGATACGGAGATAAAGGCCATCCGTAAATTCGGCTACCGTTTCGATCCGCCATCTTGAGTTGGCATGCCAGGCGGCGTAACCCCACAGCAGGCGCACTGCTTGGCTGGGAGTGAGGCCAATGCGAGCGAACGCAGCGTCGCCAGCCCCTTAGCCTCCTCGTCAATGTGCACATTCATCTGCACGGTTTCGCTGGGGAGAGCTTGCCCGTATGTGATGCGCTCGGTTTTGCGGTGACCGCCTCGATTCATACCGTTTTACGCGCTCTGTAGGTGCGGACTTCAGTCCGCCCTCCTCAGGCGAGGTGGTCTTAAAGGCGGGAGACCACCAGCTGGTTGAGGGAGACGTGTTGTTCGGCGGCCTCGATGGCGAGCTCGCGGTGCTTCTCGGGCGGTATGCGGAGAGCGAACTTGCCTGAGTAGGTGCGATTGGCGAAGGGGATGGGAGCGTCCTCGCCGCTTTCCTCCATTTCCTCAAGAACAGCGCCGACGATGCCCACAATGCCGAAGAAGGCGTCTGTCTGATTTTCCTCGACGCAGGAAAGCGACGGGAACTCCGCCACGGTTGCGATGTAAGCACCGTCCTGCTGGGACCACAGTACGCGGTAGGCGTAATCTTCCGGTCTAGTCATGTTCTTCCTCCAATCGTGCAATCGCTTTAGCCACTTGCTTCACTTGGTACAGCGCCACCTGGCCACCGCGATTTTGTATGTTGATGCGTGGGTCACCCCGCCAAGGCGTCCGGTATATCAGGTGGGAGCCGCGTGTTCGAGGCGCTCCGAAGAGTTGGTCGCATACGTGCTTCACTTCGTTGAAAGGAAGGGGGTTTTCGGCGGCCTTGATTTTCAGAATGCTTTTCTCGATAGTTCCCATCACATGCTCCAAATGATATCAAATATAATACTATTCAACAAGAAGGAATGCAGGATGCCCTCTTGCGAAAGGGAGCATACTTCCGCAGAACCGCAGTTATGACGCGGGGATTTCTCGTTTGACGCCTCCCACATTTCGCATTCGCGTCGCAATGCCCTTCTCAGGTGAGGTGGTCTTGCTTGGGGAGGGGCGACTGAAGTCGCCCCCTACGGGCGAGTCCCCTACGAGTCGCCCCTGCGGGGGACCTGTGAGAGGGTGGGCTATTATCTTTTTAAGTTAACGGGTAAGCTAACCATTTGAGTAGAGGGGAAGCGGGGCGAGAATACTGATGTTCCTGGTCAGCGAATAGGGGTGGTTTCCCTTAATTTACCTGCGTCGTTACCGTGAAGCGGGTGTCTCATTTGTTGCCAGTTTGTTAAAATGGCTCAGATTCGCAAAACTGTGCTCAAAAGGAGAGATGCACGTCCATGGAAATGACGAAAGAGCAGCTTGATCTGATCGTGAACCAGCTGGCCACCATCAAGGAGCGCTCGCCGTTCTACGCGAAGAAGTTCGAAGGCATCGATGTGGCCGACGTCCGCACCCAGGCCGACTTCGAGAAGCTGCCCTTCTCCGAGAAGGATGACCTGCGCGCGGTGTATCCGTTGGGGCTGCAGGCCGTGCCCGACGAGGAAGTGGTGCGCATCCACAGCTCGTCTGGCACCACGGGCACGCCGGTCATCATTCCCTACACCCAGCAGGACGTCATCGACTGGGCCACCCAGTTCGCCCGTTGCTACGAGGTGGCGGGCATCACCCCGCTCGATCGCATTCAAATCACCCCGGGCTACGGCCTGTGGACGGCCGGCGTCGGTTTCCAGCTGGGTGCCGAGCGGCTGGGCGCCATGGCTATCCCCATGGGGCCGGGCAACACCGAAAAGCAGCTGAAGATGATGCAGGATCTGAAGTCCACGGTCATTTGCGCCACCAGTTCTTACGCGCTGCTGCTCGCCGAGGAAATCACCAAGCGCAACTTGCGCGACAAGATTCACCTGAAGAAGGGCGTCATCGGATCTGAGCGCTGGGGCGAGAAGATGCGCAGCCGCATCCAAGACGAGCTGGGCATCGAGATTTACGACATCTACGGCCTCACGGAAGTGTACGGCCCGGGCATCGGCATCTCCTGCGGCGCCCACGACGGCATGCACATCTGGGACGACTTCGTCTACATCGAGATCGTCGACCCGGAGACGGGCGAGGTGCTGCCCGACGGCCAGGAGGGCGAGCTCGTGCTCACCACCCTGCGCAAGCAGGGCGCGCCGCTCATCCGCTACCGCACTCACGACCTCACGCGCATCGTGCCCGGCACCTGCGCCTGTGGGCTCCGCCATCCGCGCATTGCCACGCTCACCGGACGCACCGACGACATGTTCAAGGTGAAGGGCTGCAACATGTTCCCGGCCCAGGTGGAGGAGGTCATCAAGGCCACCGATGGCACGAGCTCGGAATACCAGGTGATGATCGAGGCCGTCGACGGCCACGATGTGCTTACGGTGCTGTTCGAGACGCCGCTTGAGGGCGACGCGCTCGCCCGCTGCGAGGAGGAGCTCGCCCTCATCTTCAAGGCGAAGCTCGGCTGCACCCCGGAGGCCAAGGGCGTGCCGGTCGGCGAGTTGCCGCGTTCCGAGAAGAAGACCAAGCGCATCTTCGACAGCCGCTACTAGGCGCGCGGCATTCGAAAGGGGGCGAGAGCCATCATTACGAGTTTGAGCGAGAAGCAGACGATCCTCATCGTAGATGACTCGATGCTGAATCGTGCGCTTCTGGCCGACATGATCGGCGACGCTTACCGCATCATCGAGGCTGAGGACGGCAAGCAGGCCGTGACGGCGCTGCAGAAGGAGGGCACGGGTATCTCGCTCGTGCTGCTCGACTACGTCATGCCCCAGATGAACGGCTTCGATGTGCTGGAGGTAATGAACAAGAACGGCCGGATAAAGGACATCCCGGTCATCATGGTGTCCGCCGAGTCCGACGCCGCCTATATCGAGCGCGCCTACGAGCTGGGCGTGACCGACTTCATCAACCGTCCTTACGACGTGAACATCGTGCGCCGCCGCGTCATGAACACGCTCATGCTGTACCAAAAGCAGCGCACGCTCATGGGCATGGTGGCCGACCAGGTGTACGAGCGCGAGAAGTCGAACAACCTCATGGTGTACATCCTGTCGCACATCGTGGAGTTCCGCAACGGCGAGAGCGGTATGCACGTGCTGAACGTGCAGGCCATGACGGAGATGATCTTGACGCAGCTTATGCGCCTGACCGATCAGTACCCGCTGACGACCGAGGACATCTCGCTCATCACGATGGCCTCCAGCCTGCACGACATCGGCAAGATCGCTATTCCCGAGGAGATACTGAACAAGCCGGGCCGCTTCACCGACGAAGAGTTCGCCATCATGAAGACGCACTCCGCTGTGGGCTCGGATATGCTGGACGATCTGGAGCTGTACAAAGACGAGAAGCTCGTGCGTGTAGCGCGGGATATTTGCCGCTGGCACCATGAGCGCTGGGACGGCCGCGGCTACCCCGACGGCCTGGCGGGCGACGACATTCCCATATCGGCCCAGGTGGTTGCTTTGGCCGACGTGTACGACGCCCTGACGAGCCGTCGCGTCTACAAGCCGCCCTTCAGCCACGAAGAGGCCCTGCGCATGATTCGCGAAGGGGAGTGCGGCGCGTTCAACCCGCTGATTTTGGAGTGCCTGGAGGCGGTGGCGGGCGATCTGGAGAAGCGCCTGAACCACGGCATCACGGGCCGTGAGATATCGATTGATTCGCTTCATCTGTCCGAGGCGGCGTTGGATAACGGTGACGCCGAGGCCTCGAGCCGCACGCTTGAGCTGCTCGACTACGAGCGCATGAAGTACCATTTCTTCGCCTCCATGAGCAACGAGGTGCAGTTCGAGTTTACCGAAGAGCCGCCGATGATCGTGCTGTCCGACTGGAGCGATCACAAGCTTGATCTGCCCGAGATCATCATGGATCCCTACCACGACGAGTCCTTCTGTGCGACGTTCGGTCAGGAAAACCTGCAGAAGCTCAGCCGCCTTTTGCGCGCCACCACCATCGACGACCCGGTGGTCGATATGGAGATGGAGGCGACGGTGGGCGGCGAGACGCGCTGGTTCCACGTGTTGGCGCGAGCGCTGTGGTCGAGGCCTTCCGACCCGGTTTACCTGGGCTCTATCGGCAAGCTCATCGATATCGATGATCGGCAGGCCGAGCTGCTCGACCTGCAGTTCAAGGCGTACCACGACCCGCTGACCGAGGTGGTGAACGGGGCGTTCGCCCGCAAGGTGATCGCCGAGCGCCTGGGGGCCGAGGGCGAATGCGACCGCCATTGCGACCGTCACGTGCTGGCGCTGTGCGATTTGGACTTCTTCAAGCAGGCCAACGACACGTACGGCCACCAGTTCGGCGATCGCGTGCTGAAGCACTTCGCCGAGCGTTTGCAGGAAAGCGTGCGCGGCGAGGACGTGGTGGCCCGCGTGGGCGGCGACGAGTTTTTGCTGTGCATGGAGTGCCCGGTTGACCCGCGCCCGCTCATCGACCGTATTCATCAGTCGCTCGAGGGTGATTTCGAGGGGTTCCCCCTGTCGGTGTCTATGGGCGTAGCCGTTACCGACGGCGTCGCGCGCGACTACGACGAGCTGTTCCGTCGGGCCGATGTGGCGCTGTACCACAAGAAGCGCGGCGGCCGCAGCGGATACGTGTTTTACGACGATTTGGGCGAGGAAGAGCGCGACTCGTTGCTCGAAGAGGCGCATACGGCGCTTTCGGGCATCGACAGGGACGAGCCCGATCAGTAGACTGTCACCGAGACGATAAAAGGAGATAAGGATGTCGCTAGAGATTGCCTACGCTGCCATGGGCGGCGATTTGGAAACGGTGCGCGGACGTCTGCTCACCGATGAGCGCATCGAGAAGTTCGCGAAGATCTTTCTGCAGGACACCTCTATGCAGACGCTGGAGGGGGCTCTGGAGGCGGGCGACTTCTCCGAGGCCTACCGTGGGGCCCACACCTTGAAGGGCGTGAGTCGCGATTTGGGGTTCACGCCGCTGTTCGAGGCTGCGAGCGCCCTGTCCGACGCGCTGCGTCTGGATGACGCCGGCGTGCCGGCAAGGGTGGAGGCGGTTCCCGAGCTGATGCCGGCTGTGCGCGCCGCGTATGCCCTGGTGGTCGATTCCATCGCCATCATCTAGCGCGGGCAGCGCGCTGGCGACTGCTCTTGACATCACGTGCGGCTGACGCGAGATCGCACAAAGAATGAAGGCCGAGCCGGGGAATAGGGTCTCGAGCCTGAAAGGAACACAGCGAATGACTGAAACAGACAACAAAACGAGATACGGCCGCATTGTCGTGATTTTTATCGCGCTGGCCATAGTCATCGCCGCGTTCGTACTGTTCATCACCATGAACAACGAGCGCATCTCCGAGCAGAACACGAAGTATCTCCAGGATTCCACCGAGCAATCGGCGCGGCGTATCAGCGAGTGGATGACCGACTCGCAGACCGAGATCAAGCTTTTGTCCTCCATGTACGAGAGCACGCTTTCGAGCGTTGACGAGATCAGCGCCGATGGCATTGAGCAGCTGGCGAACTACACGAAGTTCGATTACACCACCATTTCCTTGGCGGACGGTCGCACGATTGATGACAGAGGGCAAGTGGCCGATGCCTCTGATCGCGAGTACTTCGTGCGTGGCTTCGAGGGCGAATCGGGCGTGTGCGCCGTGGACAACTCGCTGTTCTACGACGATCTGTCGGTTGTCTTCTACACCCGTTGTTCTTCGAGGGCGACGTGGTCGGCGTTATCTCGGGCGCCTACCGGGAAGACTCCATGGAGAAGTTCCTGCGCACCTACATTTTCGGTGAGCAAACCAATACCTACCTGCTCGCGCGCAATGGGGATGTGATGGCCCATTCGTCCATCACCTATACCAACGGGGTGAAAAACGCCGTCGACCTTTACCTTGAGGAAGATTCCTCAGGCAACATCTCCCGCAACGATTTGGAGTCGTCGCTGGAAAACGGCGTTTCCGTTACCTTCAATTACGTGGGCGACTCGGGCTCCGGCACCGCTTACGTCATGCCTATCGAGAACTACGATTGGCTGATCATGCGCACCTTCCCCAACTCTATCACCGACGGCATGCAGAGCCGGGCAAACGCGGTGGGACTCATGCTGGTGGCCCTGGTCGGTGGCGCCCTGGCCTTGGTGGCGGGCTTCTTGCTGGTGCAGGTTATGCGTCAGCGCCGCAAGCTCTTGAGCGAGAGCGAGCACGTGACGAGCATCGTGAACTCGTCGCTGGCGCTCTTCCAGCGCTTCGCGGTGATCGATTTGGTCGACAATACTTACGAGTACCTGAAGGACGAGGGCATTAAAGACGATCTGCCGCGCAACGGCGAGTACCATATGTTCCGGTACTATTGGCAGACGCGTTTCTGCGATGACGAGGAAGCCGAGCGTATGAAGGCCGAGCTCATGCCGGAGTTCATTCGCGAGAACCTGACGCCGGACGTGTCGCACTTGCATTTCGAGTACCGCCTGAAGGATCCCGAGACCGACGAGGTGCGCTGGCTGCAGGCCTCTATGCTGCCGCTTCAGCGCGACGCGGCGAAGCAGGTGACGAGCGTGCTTCTGTCGGTACAGGATGTCACCGATGTGAAGGAGCGCGAGATTGCGAACCGCATCGCCCTGGAGGATGCCTTCCGCGAAGCCGAGCGTGCCAGCCGCGCGAAGACTGACTTCCTCAATTCCATGAGCCATGACATCCGCACGCCGATGAACTCCATTATGGGGCTGACGGCCATTGCCTCGATGTATTTGGACGATCCGGAGCGCGTGAAGGATTGCCTCACGAAGATCACCGCCTCGAGCCGGCATTTGCTCGGCCTTATCAACGAGGTGCTTGATATGGCGAAGATTGAGAGCGGCAATTTGGGGTTGTCGGAGGAAGACTTCGATCTGCCCGAAACGGTGGAGAGCCTGCTTTCTATCATGACGCCGCAGGTCAACGATAAGAAGCTGAACTTGAAGGTGGAGATCGCCGATATCCAGCACGAGCACGTGGTGGGCGACCCCATGCGCCTGCAGCAGGTGTTCGTGAACATCATGGGCAACTCGGTGAAGTTCACGCCCGAGGGCGGCACCGTGAGCCTGCGCATCAAGGAACTTCCGAGCCGTGTGAAGGGCTCGGGCTGCTACGAGTTCACTTTCTCCGACACTGGCTGCGGCATGTCCGAGGACTTCGTGAAGACGGTGTTCGAGCCGTTCACGCGCGCCAACGACTCGCGTGTCACGAAGGTGGAGGGCACGGGCCTCGGCATGTCCATCGTGCGCTCGGTGGTGAACCTCATGAACGGCACGATTGACGTGAAGAGCAAGCTCGGCGAGGGCACCACCTTCACGGTGACGGTGTACATGAAGCTGCGCGACGGCGACGATCAGGATCTGACGCCTTTGGAGGGCCTGCGGGTGCTAGTGGCCGACGACGAGGAGGCTGCCGCCGAAAGCGCTTGCGAGGTGCTGAAGTCCATCGGCATGGAGCCCGACTACGTGTTGTCGGGCGAGGACGCCGTTGAGGCGGTGCGCCATTCGGTCGAGGATGAGCGCAGCTACGTAGCCGTTATTCTTGACTGGAAGATGCCGGGCAAAAGCGGCATCGAGGCGGCCCGCGAGATTCGCGAGATTGTCTCCGATGACATGCCCATCATCATCCTGTCGGCCTACGACTGGACGGCCGTCGAGCAGGAGGCCCGTTCGGTGGGCGTGGACGCCTTCATTGCCAAGCCGCTGTTCAAGAGCCGTCTCGTGCATGTGATGAAGGGCCTGCTCACGTCCGAAGAGGAGAGCGAGCCGACCAGCGAGTACGAGGTGCTCAAGCAGAGCGATTTCAGCGGGCATCGCGTGCTTTTGACCGAGGACAATTCCATCGCCGCCGCCATTGCCCTGGACATCATGGGCATGACGGGCTTGGAAGTGGATCATGCTGAGAACGGCCGCATTGCGGTGGAGAAGCTGCTCGACGCGGAGCCGGGCTACTACGACCTGGTGTTTATGGACATTCAGATGCCCGTGATGAACGGCTACGAGTCGGCAAGCGCTATTCGCGCCGCCGCCGAGGGCAAGGGCCTCGACGATACGACGATTACGCCGCGTCCCGATCTGGGCGAAATTCCCATCGTGGCGCTGACGGCCGATGCCTTTGCCGATGACGTGGCCCGTGCTCGTGCCGCCGGCATGAACGCCCATATGTCCAAGCCTATGGAAATCGAGCTTCTGGTGAAGACCCTGAAGGAGTGGCTGTAGCGGTTTGGCGCGCAGACTGACATACCGCCGTGCGGCGACCGTCGTTGCCGTGGCCCTGATGCTGGCGTGTGCGGCCTTGCTGGTGGCCTGCGGCGGCTCGTCGGGAAGCTCGGGGGGCTCGGGCGGATCCGGCATTCCCGGAGGCTCGGGCGACCCGAACAATGGCGAGAGCACTACTTCGGGCCCGGCCTACTCCGTGCCCGGTTCGGTGGCTCTGGTCGCCTTCAACGAGGGCGCCGCCCAGACCGGCAACGAGTGCGCCATCGACACCTCGCAGCTGGCCCAGGGCGTCGTGGGCGCTTCCGCGAGAAACGATGCGCGCCTGAAGTTCCAGGTGGTCAAGGGCGAGATGAGCTACAACTACGATTTGCCCGGCGACGGCACGCCCATCATCGTGCCCATCAACATGGGCGATGGCCCCTACACCTTTCGCGTTATGCAGAACACCTCAGGTAACAACTACGTGGAGCTGTTCAGCGTCATCGAGAACGTGAACCTTTCCAGTGAGACGGCGCCCTTCCTCGTGCCGAACATGTTCGTGAATTACAACGAGTCCTCCGCCGTGGTGGCGAAGGCGCGCGAGCTGGCCCAGGGCGCTGCCAATCAGGGCGATGTCGTGCGCAACATCTACCAGTGGGTGGTGGACAACATCACCTACGATCACGACAAGGCCGCCCAGTTGGCCTCGGCCACAGGATACGTGCCCGATCCGGACGCAACGTTGGCCTCGGGGACGGGCATCTGCTTCGACTACGCATCGCTGGGCGCGGCCATGCTGCGCAGCCTTGGCATTCCCTGCCAAGTGATTACCGGCTACGTTTCTCCTGATGATGTGTACCATGCATGGAACATGGTATATATTGACGGAGAATGGATAAGCGTCGAGATAAGCATTAAGCCGAACAGCTGGACGCGCGTAGATTTGACCTTTGCCGCCAGTGGCGCCGCAAGCACCATTGGCGACGGCACGAGCTATACCGATCGTTACACCTACTAGAAGAAGGGCAGGGGACGCCATGGCCAAACCAAAACTCGATAGCGCAGGCATCAGCCTCTTCTGCGAGAGCGTTGCCATGATGCTGGCGGCGGGCATCCAGACTGACGAGGCCGTGGGAATGCTCTCCGAGGACATTGGGGATGTGGCTCTGCAGGCGACCTGCGAGAGCGTTTACGGGCGCCTGTGCGCCGGGGATACGCTGGCGGTCGCCATGAAGGCGTCCGGCGCCTTCCCCCGCTACGCCGTGGATATGGTGGGCGTGGGCGAGGCCTCGGGCCGCCTGGAGGAAGTGCTGCGCTCCCTCGGCGTCTACTACGACGAGGAGGACCGCCTCTTCGCGAAGATTCGCTCGTCGGTGGGCTATCCGGCGGCGCTGCTGTGCATCATGAGCATCATCTTGGCCTTCACGGTTATCATCATTCTGCCGGTGTTCGAGGACGTGTACGTTTCCATGGCTGGCTCGCTCACCGACGGCTCCTCGGGGGCCGTGGGCGTGTCGGTGGCTATCGGCTGGGTGGCCCTCGGCATCACGCTCATCTGCGCTATCGTGGCTGTGGGCGCTGCCATCGCCTGCCGCTCGGAAGCGGGGCGCATCGCGGTGATGCACCTTATGGAGAAGTTCCCGGCCACCCGTCCCGCTATGGAGCAGCTGGCCGTGTCCCGGTTCGCCTCGGCGCTGGCCGCCTACACCGCCTCGGGCATCAACACCGACGAGGCCATGCGGCGCGCCATCGAGGTGGTGGAGCACGAGGGGCTTAAGGTGAAGGCCACGGCCGCCTACGGGCTGATGATTGACGCGGAAAGCCCGCGCTCGCTCGCTCAGGCCATCAGCGAAGCCGAGGTGTTCGAGCAAATTCACGCGCGCCTGCTCACCATCGGCACGCGCTCCGGCTCGCTGGACGCGGCGCTCGATCGCCTGTCGACCAACTTCTTCGACGACGCCATTCTGCAGATTGATGCCGCCATCGACAACATCGAGCCGGCTTTGGCCGCCTTCCTCACCATTGCCGTGGGGGCCACGCTCATCTCGGTCATGCTGCCGTTGATCGGCATCATGGGTTCGATCGGCTAGCCATCATGATTCACGGTAAGACAGCCCAGATGCAGCAGCGGCGCACCCGGCGGGTGGTAGCCGCCATCGCGGCCGTGGTGCTGGCCGTGCTGCTGTGGTTTGCCTGGGATATGACGAGCGCCCAGACCGAGGCCCAATCGGCGGCTTCGGTGCGCACGGCGGTGCTGGATGCGGCCATGCAGTGCGCGGCGGTGGAAGGGGCCTATCCGGCGCGCCTCAGCTATTTGGAAGAGCATTACGGGCTCATTGTGAACCACCAGGATTACGCGGTCACCTATGAGGCCTTCGCCTCCAACGTGCCGCCCAGCGTGGTGGTGGTGCCGCGATGACCGAGAAGCTGAAAGGGGCGACCCGGCTCGCCTCGTCGAGCAAGACCTACGGGGCCGGCGGTGTGCGGCGTCAGCGCGAGCGCGATTTCGGGCGCGTGTTCACAGGGCTTCTGTTCGCGCTGTTCGTGGCGACGCTGCTGATGGCCATCCTGGCCGGCACCGACGTGTATCGCGGGCTGAACCGCGAGGGAGACGCGGCCGACAACCAGCGGCTTTCGCTTACGCTGCTTGCCAACGATGTGCGGGCCAACGACCAGATTGATGCGGTGGCCTGCGCTTGGGTGACCGAAGATGCGGTTGATATGGTCGTCGCCCAAGGTCGCGAGGAGCTGGGGCTGCCCGAAGCAGCCGGCGCCAGCGACGCGCGTTGCCTTTTGGACGGCCCGGCCCTGGTGCTGCGCGAGACGTTGCCCTCCGGGGTGTACGAGACGCGCCTGTACCGCTACGACGGCGTCATCATGGAGGAGTACGCCCTGGCCGACGCCCCCTACGATCCGTCGAAGGCTACGGCCATCGTGCGGTCGTCCGTCTTCGACTTCTCCTACGGGGGAGGATTGCTGACCATCGTCACCGATGCCGGACAGACGTCGGTGGCTCTGCGCGCGGCGGGAGGTGATGCGTGATGGCCGGAGGATCTGAGAGTCGTCGCTCCATGGCGTCCGCTTCTGTGGCCGCCCATAGGGCCGAGGCGAATGTCGCCGACGCGCGCCTGGCCCGTTACAACGACCGCATCGGACGCGTGCGTAAGGAGCGGGCCGTGTGGCCCGGCGCCGCCTTCATCGTGGAGGCGCTGCTTCTGCTCGTGTTTCTGACGGGCTCGTTGGCGGTGCTCATGAACCTGAACGCCGAGGCCGACCGCATAGGTCGCGAGAGCGCCGATCTGATGGACGGGCTCGTGCTGGCCTCGAACGTGGCCGAGGAGTTCGCTGCCGATCCGATTGCCTTCAAGGAAGCCTACGAGGCCGACCCCATGGCCGATCGCTGGTTGTCGCAGCCGGCGCACGAGGTAGAGAACGGCTCCGACCTCTTGTCCACCGAGTGCACGTTTCGCACCGAGGACACCGAAGCCGGGACGATGCACTACCTGACGCTTGAGGTGTGGAAGGTGCGGGTCCTCAATGATTCGGCCAAGGCGGCCGAGGAAGGCATTGGATTTGCCCCGGGCGGTCTTTGCTTCGAGAAGTGGGAAGAGAGCCCCGCGTACACGCTGGAGACGTCGCGCTACGTGCCCGCCGACGGTGCCCGTACCGCCCGTTCGGCTACCGGTGCGGCCGACGATGCGACACGGTCGGTCGTGCTGGATGATCCTGCGGCGCCGCCCGTGGTGGGCGCGACCGGCGGTCCGGCCGCCGATGGCGCGGACGCGGCTCCAACCGAAGGGGAGGTGTCCCATGGCTAAGCCCCACGGTTCGGTGCGCATCGGTCCTATCAGCCTGTTCACCCTCATCATTGTGCTGTGCCTGGCCGTGCTCACGGTGCTTTCCGTCACGACATCGCTGGCGGAGCTTTCCACCACCGGGGGCCAGGCGGCCACGACCACAGAGACCTATCAGCTAGAATCCGTCGGCCAGCAGTTCGTCGCCGACGTGGATGCCGCGCTGGCTGAAGGTGGCGATGCTCTGAGCAAGGTGCTTGTCGACTATGGCGTTCAGGAGCAGTCTTCTTCGACGGACGGTTCCGAGGAATTGGTTATCGAAGACGACACGGTTGCTGGAGAACCCGCAGGGGGCGACCTTGGTCGCCCCTCCGCAACCGAGGCAGCCGACGGCTCGCCCGTCACTTTCTCGGGCACCCGCGACGGCGACCTCATCTCGGTCACGTTCTCTATGGAAAGCGGACGCACGCTGGCCATTGTGCTGCGCATTCAAAACGATACCTACACCATTGAGCAATGGAAAGTCACAACGGAATGGATCGACGACGGCACAGGCGAGAACCTGTGGCTCGGCTAGAAAGATAAGGAGAGCTTCTATGGAACTGAAGGCACTGCTGCAGGAAATGATCGACAAGAAGGCCTCGGATGTCTTCATCGTCGCGGGCCTGCCGCTGACCTACACCGCCGATGGCCGTCAGGTGCGCATGGACATGGCGCCGCTCATGCCCGCCGATACTAAGGAGCTGGTGGACGCCATCTACGAGCTGTCCGGCCGCGACGAGCAGATCTTCACGGACGGCCACAACCATGACGACGACTTCTCCTTCGCCGTGCCGGGCATGGGGCGCTTCCGTGTGAACGTGTTCCGCCAGCGCGGGTCTTTGGGCGCCGTCATTCGCGTCATCCCCTTCACGCTGCCCAACCCCGCCGACTACCACATCCCCGACGACGTCATGGCCTGCGCCGACTTCCAGAAGGGCCTCGTGCTGGTCACCGGTCCTGCAGGCGCCGGCAAGTCCACGACGCTTGCCTGCATCATCGACAAGCTGAACAAGGCGCGCACGGGGCACATCATCACCATGGAAGACCCCATCGAGTACGTGCATCGTCACGAGGGCTGCATCGTCACCCAGCGCGAGATTCCCTCCGATGTCGCCACCTACGCCGAGGCGCTGCGTAGCGCGATGCGCGAGGCGCCGGATGTCATCCTGCTCGGCGAGATGCGCGATCAGGAGACCATCGGTACGGCCATGACCGCCGCCGAGATGGCCCAGCTTCTGTTCTCCACGCTGCACACCACCGGGGCCTCTTCCACGGTGGATCGCATCATCGACGCCTTCCCGGCCAACCAGCAGCGTCAGATTCGCATGCAGCTGTCGCTCGTGCTGCAGGCCGTGGTGAGCCAGCAGCTCGTGCCCACAGTGGATGGCGGTATCGTGCCGGTCTTCGAGATCATGACCGCCACGCCGGCTATCCGCAACCTCATTCGCGAGGAGAAGACCCACCAGATCGACTCGGTTATCGCCTCGTCGTCCGGCGCCGGCATGCGCACCATGGACCAGAGCCTGCATCGCCTGGTGAAGGAGGGCACGATCTCCAAGGAAGTGGCGTTGCAGCACGCCATCCACCAGGAAGCCCTGAAGAAGCGCTTCGAAACCGAGGGAATGTAGCACAAAAGAGACAGGCGAACGTTCCAAAGGGGCAAGGGGCGCCGTGTAAGGCGCCTCTTTCGCTATCATATATTGGCTGAAGGGAAGGAGGCGCCTGTGTTGCGTATCGCCGTGGTGGACGACGAGGCAGAGCAGCGCGAGCTCATCGAAAGCTTCCTTGCGCGCTTTGCCTGCGAGCAGAGACGAGAGATTATCGTCGATACGTACTGCAATGGTTTCGATTTCCTGTCGGTATTTGACCAGCGCTACGATGCGGTGTTTCTCGACATCCAAATGCCCGATGCAAACGGCATTCAGGTGGCGGAAGAGATTCGAGCCATTGACCAGCGGGTGAAGATCATCTTTATTACGAACCTCGGTCAATATGCGGTGCAGGGCTATGCGGTACGGGCCATGGATTTCATCGTGAAGCCGCTCGAGCGGGAAAGCTTCAGCGAGAAGATGCGACTCTTTTGCCGCGATTACGATGACGAGCAACCGCGATTTATAACGATTCACAACGCCGATGGACTGGTGCGGCTGCGTACCGATCGTATTCTTTTCGCCGAGCTGATAAACAGGAAACTTCACGTCCATACCCTTGATGGCGATTACTCGGTCTATGAGTCACTGACGGATTTCGAGAACAAGCTCAACGACGATAGGCGCTTCTTTCGCTGCCATGCCTCGGCGGTCGTGAGCCTCATGTACGTTGAGCGCGTGACGGGCAACAGCGCCATTGTACCCGGCGGTGAGGTGCCCATAAGCAAGCAGAAGAGGACAGCCTTCATGCAGGCGCTTGCCGGTCAGCTTGCGGGCGGAAAACTTCGATGATCGTCCTGTACGATTACCTGCTGTTCGCCCTCGAGCTCGCGGGCATTCTCTACTTTATGCGGGGTCTTCCGTTTCGGGAGATGGGAGAATCGGAGGCGGTGCAGCGGCTTTTTCGCAGTGCTCTTTTGACGGTTATGCCGCTGCTGCTTGCTTTAAGAAGCGGTCTTGATGGCCTACAAGCCGATCAGTATGGGCCATTTCGGCTGACGGAGCTGTTTGGGCTGCTCTATGTCTTTGTCCGGCTTCGATATTGCATCAGCTCTCGAGAGACGCTCTACTACACTTTCATCCTCTTTCTGGTAGAAATTGCCGTCGAGAAAGCCGCAGCGGCTTTTGCCTTGTCGCGGGAGGGCATGAACCTGGCCAATCATGCGGTGCTGCTGGAATATCCCGTGGAGGCGACCGTGTATCTTCTGTTGCCTGCGGGGCTCACGTTTGGAGTTTTCTTTCTGCTAAAAAGGTTTTGCATACGGGTTCAACCAAAGCAAATCGGATGGAGGGAGCTCGTGCCCATGGCTCTTTCCATGGTGCCTGTGCTGACGGTGGGATACCTCATTGAGGCTTTGGAATCTGGCCATGGAACCGGAGTACCTGACACGCTCGGACTCTTCCTCTACGAACTTTGCAGTCTCACGAGCGTGCTGGTGATGATTGGCGTGGACAATGTCGCCTTTATGCGCGAAGAGGCTCAGAGCGCGCGCATGCTGGAAGCGGTGATGAGGATGCAGGCCAACCAATACGACCAGCGACGTCGCGCCATGGACGAGATTCAGCGCAAGCACCATGATTTGAAGCATCATCTTCTGTATATAGCCCGTCTTGAATCGGAAGGGGAGCGTATCGCCTATGCCAACGAGGCGCTTGAGACGTCTTTTGGAGAAGAGCAGTTTCTGCAAACGGGCAACGAGGTGCTTGATACCGTGCTGTCGCTGAGCGCCCAGCGTTGCCGCGATTTGGACATACGACTCGTCCTGTTCGTGGATGCGCAGTGCATGGACTTCATGCGCCCCGGCGATATTGTGGCCATCGCCAGCAACGCCCTCGACAATGCCGTGGAAGCTCAGATGCGTCTGCCGGAACAGGTCGCTCGCGAGATCATGGTGCGCATCCATGGGGACGAGCATTGGCTCTACCTCCACTTCGAGAATACGTTTGCGGGAGAAATCAAGTGGCGCGACGGGCTGCCTGCCACTAACAAAGAGAATGCGCAGGGGCACGGTTTGGGATTGAAGAGTATTCGAGCGGCTATCGAACGTTACGAGGGAACGTTGCAGATCGAGGCAAGAGACGGACGCTTTGCCCTCAATATTCTTATTCCGCGCGAGATGGCTGGATCGTCCAATTAGACAGATGACTGCTCCCAAATCGACAGAGGTATTTTCGCGCATTCCGATTCCCTTCTACACTGCCGTCATTGTGAATCCCGCAGAAAAAGGAGGAAGGGAAATGGCACAGATCAGCAGAAGGGATTTTCTCAAAGGCTCAGTGGCCACGGGTATGCTGGGAGCGGTCGCGGCGACGGGTTTGGGATGCGCTCCGGCGCAGCAAACTTCCAGCGAGGCCTTGTCGGAGACGGGGACGGTGGCCGATGCGGCCGAGACGAGTTCGTGGCGCGTAGCGCCGGAATCTGTGGCGGAGGACGCCATCGTTGATGAGACCGTGGCCGACATCGTTGTTATTGGTGCGGGCCATGCCGGTACGGCAACGGCCCGTAGCGCCGCCGAGAAGAGCGGCAAAAGCGTTGTTTTGCTGGAGGCGCTCGAGGAGCAGTATTACACCATCATCGGCAACGACATCGGGCACCTGAATTCCCAGTATCTGAAGGATCACGGTGTGCCCGAGGTTGATCCCGTGGAGTTCTTCAACGACTGGATGATGCGCAGCCAGAATGCCGCCAACCCCTCGCTTATCATGCAGTACGCGACGCGGAGCGGCGAGGCCGTGGACTGGTTCCTCGAGAAGGTGCCTGCGGAGCTTCTGGAGACCATGACCATCTCTTACTGGCCACGTCACGAGAACATGCTCGATGAGATTGCCGGTCAGAAGTTCTGGACGGGCACGGTGCAGTGGGGCATGGGCAACGAGCACAATATGACCGAGGTTTACCAGGCGATTTTTGCCTCGCTCGCTGAGCTGCCCAATCTGCAGCTCATCTTCGATCGGAAGGGTGTTTATCTGGAGAAGGACGGCGATGCCGTGACGGGTGTGGTGTGCGTAGATGCCGCCGGAACCTACCATCGCTATCGCGCCAACGAGGCCGTTGTGCTTGCGGCGGGCGATTTCAGCGCCGACAAGGAAATGATGACCGACCTTTGCGTGACCGCCAACGACTGTCTGCAGGAAGGCATTACGGAGTGGCATGACGCCATGGGCGGCAAGGACGGCTCGGGCATCAAGATGGGCGTTTGGGCTGGCGGTCGCCTAGAGCCTCGTCCTCTTGGGTCGATGAACGGCGATTTCGCCATTCCCTCCATGAATCCTGGCGTGGGCATTTACCTGGACGAGAAGGGCAACCGCTATTGCAACGAGTTCTTCGGCGATCCCACGTGGACGGGCAAGCCTGCCGCCCGCATCAAGCAGAATGTCTATTACACGCTCTTCGATTCCAAGCTTAAGGAAACGTGCACCTACTCGGTGTCTGGCCACACGTGCTTCGATCCCCAAGAGCAAAACATTGCCAACATTGCCGCTCAGTTCGACCAGGGTCTTGCCAATGGGGCCGAAGGCGATGGCCGAGGCACCTACGTGGCGGAGGACTGGGATACGTTGGCGCAGTACATGGGCATTGAAGGCGAGGCCAAGGAGAATATGATGGCCTCCATTGAGCGATATAACGAGCTGGCGAAAGCGGGCGTGGACGAGGATTTTGGAAAGGATTCGCGGGTGCTGTTCACGCTGGACACGCCGCCCTTTGTGGGCGTCGTGGCGGGACCTGACCATGTGGGTGGTGTTATGGTCACGGTCGGTGGCCTCATGACCGACAAGTACTGCAATGTGCTCGGTGAGTCTCTCGATCCCATTCCCGGTCTGTACGCGGCCGGCAACTGTTTAGGTCAACGATTCGGTGCAGCCTACTTCTCCCCGATTCCGGGGGTGAGCATCGGCAGCGCTATTACTTTGGGCTATACCTTGGGTGAGCACTTGGCCGAATCCTAAGCCCTAAGATACCATCCCTGTAGCCCCTCCCTCGCAAGTGGTCGCTCCTTTTCGGATGCGGCCACTTCGTGCGTTGTCCTTCCTTGTATTGTGCGATTCTATTGCGGTTGGCGCAAGGAATCAATCGGGACATTCTTGCGTCATTTTTGCGGTCGTGCTCGGCTAGCATAGGTTCTCCCAATGAGAGAGGAGCCCGACGATGGACGAGCCAAGAGATTTGCTGTTCCATGAATGGCCTATGTTTAACCAGGTTATGACCAATGAACATGATATTTGCCGTCGCCTTTTAGAGGTGGTGCTGGGAGAACCGGTTGACCGCGTACGCAACGTGGAGGTGGAGCGAACCGTCGAACCGAGACTGGGGGCGAAAGGCGTGCGGCTTGATGCTTTCGCCAGTACCGCGAATGCTGTTTACGATGTGGAAATTCAGGCCTACACGATGAAGGAGCTTGGCCGGCGAATGCGCTATTATCAATCTGCGATGGACTCGTCGGCTCTTCGACGGGGCCAGCCTTACCGGAATCTTGCTGAGAGTTACGTCGTATTCATCTGCACTGAGGATCAGTTCGACGCGGCGCTTCCCGTGTATCATTTCGAAATGGTTTGCTGCGAGGATGAGGCGGTCGATCTTCGTCATGGGTTCCATTGGGTGGTGCTCAATGCTTCGGCTTGGGAGACCTTGGCAGAAGGGCCTCTACGCAGTCTGTTAAAATACGTGGCAGCCGGGGAAGAGGATGGCGATGCGCTTGTGGCTGATATTGCAGCGGCAGTGAGGCGCGCCAATGGCAATGCCGTGTGGAGACAGAAGGGCTTGGACATGCTGACTTATATTGAAGACGCTCGCATTCAGGCGGAGCTGATCGTTGAAGAAGGCCTCGGAAATGCTTACAACAGCGGCATGGAAGAAGGCCTGGCGAAAGGGATGGAGCAGGGCATCGAGCAGGGCGAAGATCGCTTCGGAGCTTTGGTTGCACAATTGCTGGAGGCGTCTCGCATTGACGATGTTGCTGAGGCTTCGTCCAACCCGCACCGCCGCAACGAGCTCTTTCAGGAATTCGGGATTTAGGGACCGGCGGTATCCGTTGGTGGGGAAGTTGTTCTGAACGGCCTTCTTCGGAGGCATTTCTGCCTATCGATAGCGAGTTTCTACGGTATTATGCCAGTTGAGACAACATGCCTATCGGCGATGCTGGCGAGCTGAAGGAGAGAAGCTTGAGCAACTACGATTGGAAGTGCGGTAAAGAGTACCGCGAGATTCGCTATGAGTTGTGCGATGGGGTGGCGAAGATCTCCATTAATCGGCCCGAGCGGCGCAACGCGTTCACCCCGCTGACGGTGATGGAGATGTACGACGCTTTCTCCGAGGCGCGCGACGATGCGTCCGTAGGTGTCATTCTGCTGACCGGTGTGAACCACGGCGGCCGCCACGAGGACGAGGCGTTCTGCTCCGGCGGCGACCAGAAGAAGCGCGGCAACGGGGGGTACGTGGGCGAGGACAACATCCCGCGCCTGAACGTGCTCGATTTGCAGCGGCTCATCCGCGTCGTGCCCAAGCCCGTCATCGCCATGGTGAACGGCTACGCCATCGGCGGAGGGCATGTGCTCTCTATTCTGTGCGACCTCACCATTGCGGCCGACACGGCGAAGTTTGGCCAGACCGGGCCTAAGGTGGGCTCTTTCGATGCCGGCTACGGCGCGGGGTATCTGGCCGCCATCGTGGGCCAGAAGAAGGCCCGTGAGATCTGGTACCTCTGCCGCCAGTACACGGCCGACGAGGCGTTGGAAATGGGCCTCGTGAACAAGGTCGTGCCCTTCGACGATTTGGAAGACGAGTGCATGGCCTGGGCTGCCGAGATGATGCAGTTTTCCCCCACGGCCCTGCGCTTCATGAAGGCGTCGTTCAACGCCGCCACCGACGGGCTTGCGGGCCTGCAGCAGCTGGCCGGCGACGCCACGCTTCTGTACTACACCACCGACGAGGCCAAGGAGGGCCGCGACGCCTTCAAGGAGAAGCGCGCTCCCGACTTCACCCAGTTCCCGAAATTTCCGTAGGATGCTTCGCCCCCTGCCGCAGCCGGCGGGGGCTTCCTGTGTCCTGTTCAGCTTATCGCGCCCAAGGAGTTCCACGAGCCGTTCATGATCGATATTTTCGAAAGCACCGCGCAGCTGCGTCCGGAAGCCGTGTTCTTCACGGCGGTCGATCGGCGCGGTAACGAGACGGCCTACACCTATCGCCAGGCGAGGCTTATCGCCTCTCAGCTTGCGCGACGGCTGCGGGATAAGGGCGTCTTCCCAGGCGATGTGGTGGCGGTGGATTTGCCCAACGGCCCCATGTACGTGTTCCTTGCCTTGGCGGCGGCCTACGGGGGATTCGCCCTGGTGGCGCTGAATCATCGGCTGACCGATGCCGAGAAGCTCACGCGCGTGCTGGAACTGGAGCGGGCCGGGCTGCGGGTAGCCTACACGGTGGACGCGGCCGGTGAGCCCAAGCTCTTCGAAGCGGTGTGCAACTCGCTTCTGCGCAACGAGCGGGCGGGACGGGTGGACGACTCCCTCGGCGGCTCAGTCGAGGACGCCATCCACTTCGCCGAACGAGCCGCCCATGTCTTCGATTCGAGTCATCGGGCCCTCATTATGTTCACCTCCGGCACGACGGGCAAGCCCAAGGCCGCCGAGCTCACCTGGGGCAACCTCGTGGAGGCGTCGAAGGCATCGAACCGGGTGCTTTCCGGGCGCGTCCGGGGGCGCGGTCTGTGGCAGGCGGTGCTGCCGTTTTTCCACGTGGGCGGCTTCCAAGTGCTCGTGCGCAGCGTCTGCAGCCGCTGGCCCTTGCGCATCTACGAGCGCTTCGACGCGGCGGCGGTGCTGCGCGATGCCGAGGTGATGCACGCCACCCACATCTCGGTGGTGGACAAGATGCTGCAGGATATGCTGAACGCGCGGCCAAACGCGCTTTCCCAGTACGAGTGCGTGCTGCTCGGAGGCGGCCCGCTGAACGCGAAGACTGTGGCCCGGGCCCTGGAGGCCGAGGCGCGCGTGTATGCCAGCTATGGCATGACCGAGACATCGAGCCAAGTGGCAAACACGCTGATCACCCCCCAGTTCACGGGAGGTATGCGGCTTCTGCCAGGTTATTCGGCCCGCATTGTGGAGCCGGATGCTGAGGGTTTCGGGCGCCTCGCCCTGCGCGGCCCAGGGGTGTTCGGCGGCTACGCCAACGCCCGGGCGGCCTTCACCGTGGACGGCTTCTTCCTCACGGGCGATACGGCGGCGCTTCACGACGGCTGTCTTTACGTGCGCGAGCGCACGGGCGACATGTTCATCTCCGGCGGTGAGAACGTGTACCCAGCGGAAATCGTCGACGCTCTCGTGCGCGTTCCCGGCGTGGCCGACGCCTACGTGTTCGGTCTGCCCGACGCGCGCTGGGGACGGCGGCCCGCAGCGGTAGTGGAGCTGACGCCGGATGCGCCGCTCATCAGCACGCGCGCGCTGCGGGAGGCGCTTTCCCAGCGGCTGTCGAAGCTTTACGTTCCCGAGCAAATATCCATTGTGGACGAGCTGCCGCGGTCGGGCATCGGTAAGATCGACCGCGCCGCTTGCGAGGCGCTGTTCAGCGAGAACATCGACATTCGGCGCGTGGTGCTTCACCACGGGCGCCTGCCGTTTTCCAAGCCTTTCAAAACGCCGAAGGAGACGCTGACCTACCGCGATACGGTCATTGTCGAGGTGATCGACCGCAAGGGCCGCGTAGGGTTAGGGGAGTGCACGGCTTTCGATACCGATTGGTATCTGCCCGAGATCCTCGGTGGCGATCTGCGTGTGCTGCGCGAGACGCTGGCGCCCCGGGTCATCGTCGGCACCTATCTGCATCCGCGCGAAGTGGCGGCCGACCTGTTCTCGCTGGAAGGTGCAGGGGCGTTCCCCATGGCGGTGAGCGCTTTGGAGATGGCCTGCTGGGACTTGTACGGCAAGGTCACGGAAAAGCCCCTCTGGAAGCTGCTTGGCGAGGAGTTCGACCGCATGACCCGCGTCGCGACAGCTTTCGAGGGGGAGGATGTCGCGGTGGGTTCGGCGTGCCCCGGCGACCGGCATGGGGCGACGCGCAAGGTGTACAGCGGCGCGGTGGTGGGCCTGGGGACTCCCGCCCAAACGGTGGCCGAGGTGCGCGAGTGCGTGGACGCTGGCTACCAGCGCATCAAGCTGAAAGTGGCGCCGGGCCGCGGGCTTCCGGCGGTACGCGCGGTGCGCCGGGCGTTCCCGCATCTGCTTATCACCCTGGACGCGAACCAGAGCTTCGGCCTGCACAACCTGGCCGAGCTGCGCTCCTACGACGAGCTGGATATCGGCTGGATCGAAGAGCCACTGAACCTGGCCGCCGCCGGGGGCGAGCGGGCTTTGCGAGACCCTTTCACCCGACTCGCGTCGTTCCAGCATACGCTGGCCATGCCCATCTGCGTGGACGAGTCCTTCGTGAACGCCGAAGAGGCCGCCGGCTTGTTCGAGCATCCCGAGTTGCGCTGCGCCATGGTGAAGATCGGGAAGTTCGGCGGCATCGAGCGGTCGCTCGCCTTCGTGCACCGAGCGCTGGCCGAGGGCCGCGAGGTTTGCATGAGCGGCATGTACGATACCGGCGTGTCGCGGTTTGCCCACGCGGCCTTCCAAACGCTGCCCGGAGTGGTTATCCCCGGCGATTTGGGCGCTACGGCGCGCTACTTCGACGCCGATCTCACGGTGCCCGCCTACACGGCGCCCGACGGCATCATCACGCTGAACGCCCCGGGCCACGAGACGGGCATCGGCTGCTCACTGAACGTCGCGGCGGTGGCCGCCGTTCGGCAGCATCGCTATGTCATCGAGTAGGCGCGGACGCACCTGGCTCATCTGGCAGGCCTTGTCCCTAAAATCGTGAATTTTGAGTCAATTAACCGCAAGGCAACAATCGTTCAGGTGCACCATTTATACTTTGACCTATCGTTGAAACACTAAGACGGAGGATTTCATGGGCGGCTTTTTCGGAGCGGTTTCCAAGCGCGACGTGGTGATGGATGTTTTCTTCGGCGTCGATTACCACTCGCATCTCGGCACGCGTCGAGCGGGCATGATCGTGCTTGACCACGAGGATGGCTACCAACGTCAGATTCACTCTATCGAGAACACGCCGTTCCGCACGAAATTCGAGGACGACATCGTGCGCTTCCACGGCACGAGCGCCATCGGATGCATCTCGGACGCCGACCCGCAGCCGCTGCTCGTGCGCTCGCATTTGGGCACCTTCGCTATCACGACCATCGGTGCCATCAACAATGCCGAGGCCTTGGTGGAAGAGTATTTCGAGGATCACGATGCGCAGTTTATGGCGCTCAGCTCTGGCGCGGTGAACTCAACCGAGCTGGTGGCGGCGCTCATCAACCAGAAGGATGACCTGGTCGCCGGCATCCAGTATGCCCAATCGAAGATTGACGGTTCGCTCACGCTGCTCATTATGACCGAGGACGGCGACATCATTGCGGCCCGCGACTTCATGGGTCGCTTGCCGGTGCTTGTGGGCGCCGACGATGACGGCCACTGCGTTGCCTTCGAGAGCTTTGCCTATCACAAGCTGGGCTATCACGACGAGTACGAGCTGGGCCCGGCGGAGATCGTGCGGCTTACACCCGATGCCATTGAGGTGCTCTCGCCGGCACGCGACGAGATGAAAATGTGCGCGTTCATGTGGGTGTACTACGGCTACCCGAACTCCAACTACGAGGGTATGAACGTGGAAGTGATGCGCTACCGCAACGGTGCCATCATGGCTCGCGACGAGGCAGCGCGTGGCGCGTGCCCCGAGGTGGACTTTGTGGCCGGCGTGCCCGATTCCGGCATTCCCCATGCCATCGGCTACTCGACCGAGAGCAAGATGCCCTTCGGCCGTCCGTTCATTAAGTACACGCCCACCTGGCCGCGCTCGTTCATGCCGGCGAACCAGGATCTGCGCAACAAGATCGCCAACATGAAGCAGGTGCCGGTGCCCGAGCTTATCCGCGACAAGAAGCTCTTGTTCGTGGATGACTCCATTGTGCGCGGCACCCAGCTGCGCGAGACGGTGAACTTCCTGTACGATTCCGGTGCCGCCGAGGTGCACATGCGCAGCGCGTGCCCGCCCATCATGTACAGCTGCAAGTATCTGAGCTTCTCGTCCAGCAAGTCGGACATGGATCTCATTGCGCGGCGCGTAGTGGATCAGCTGGAAGGTGAGGAGGGCGTGGCCCATCTGGACGAGTACGCCGACGCCCGCACCGAGCGCGGCCAGTGCCTGCTGAAGACCATCTGCGAGGATATGGGTTTCGATTCGCTGAGCTACCAGAGCCTCCAGGGCATGATAGAGGCCATCGGCATCGATCCGGAGAAAATCTGCACCTACTGCTGGGACGGCCGCGAGTAACTAGCGCATGAACGCGTCGGCCTCTTCGAGGTCGGTTGCTTGGGTTTCGACCTGCTTGCAATCGGGGGCTGCGGCTTCGGCTGCCGCCCTCGCTTTTTGGGCCGTGATCTTTTCAGCGCGCAGGGGCAAATACTCGCTGACGACGATGCCGACGAAGATAAGGGCAAATCCCAGGTAGGTGGAAATCGTCGGCGCCTCCCCCAAAAGCAGGATGGAGAACGTCACGCCGAACACCGATTCGGTGGCAAGGAACAGCGCCGCCTGGGCCGGATCAACGCGGGCCACAGCGGCGTTTTGCAATCCTAGGGCCACACAAGAGGCAAACACGGTGATGTAGATGAGGCTCATCCAAGTGTCGGCGCCCAACTGGCTGAAGTTGGGTACGGGCTCGGTGATAAGCCCGGTGATGAGTCCCAGCAGGCCCGCCACGATGAACTGAATGACCGTGAGCAGCATCATAGAGCGTCCCGGCGCGTACTTCGCCGTGTACAGCACGTGGAAGCTCAGCCAGAGAGCCGAGGCCAGCGTGATGAAGTCGCCGAAGCGCAGCGAGAACTCGCCGATGCCGGCATAGGCCACGCAACCCACGCCGGTGACGCACAGGATAGCCGCCGCAATGTTGTAGCGGGTCGGTCGCTTCTGAATGATGATCCATCCGAGGAAGGGGATGATCACGCAGTAGAGCGTGGTGAGAAACGAGCTGTTGGAGGCGGTGGTGTCGGTGAGTCCCGTGGAGTTGAACCAGTAGGAGAGGAATAGAAAGACGCCCAGCACCGCGCCGTCGCGCAGATGTCCGCGCTTGTTGCGGGCGAAGGCGCGGGAGATGCGCGGCGCCGTGGCAATGCCGAGGATGATGCCGGCAAAGGTGAAGCGCACGCCCACGATCCAAGCGGGCGGGAATTCGTCGACGGTGGACTTGATGACCACCGTGCCCATGCCCCAAATGGCGGCCGCCAAAAGCAGCGCCGCCTTGTAGGCCCATGAGGGCAATCCGTTTTGTCTGATCTGGGAAAGCATAGGCGGCATCATAGCACGGAGCAGAGTGATCATCCGTGTGCGATGCGACAAATCGTGCTGGAGGCTATTGGGACGGCAAACATGTGCAGGAATTGTGCCGAATGAGGCGAAGTGTGATCGAAGACTTGCAATTCGCGCTTAAGCGAGTAATATATATCCTTGCCCTTTGAGGCAACCCATTGCGGGGTGGAGCAGTCTGGTCAGCTCGTCGGGCTCATAACCCGAAGGTCGGTGGTTCAAATCCGCCCCCCGCGACCAAGAACTTTTAGCAGCTCAGAGGCGTAAAAAGCTCTGGGCTGCTTTCTTATTTCAGCCGGTTTATAGCAGCGTTATAGCAGCCCTTGTAGCAAATCGTGCTACTAATCGAAAGGCAATCCAAGTCCGCGTGAATCTTCTGCACATCGCGCTAGGGTATCCCCCCCTATGGCGAAAACGCCCAAGCACCTAGGGGCACCAATGCCGGGAGATAGTTTCTGCCGCGTTCGGACTTTTTGAAGGGGGGTGGTCTTTTCTGCCTCCGTTAGAGCGGATATATTGAAAGTTTTCCGGTTTTCTGCCCGTCTGCCGCGCCGCAAAGCCCCAAATGGCAATAGCGCCCCTGTTGTATCGGTATTGCACCGCCGTACAATCGCTATAGCTATTGTATTGGGATGCTGTAGCGATGCTATACCCGTGCTGTGGCACTTGCTGCAAGGTTGCCACAAGCGAACGGGTTAAATGGGTGCCTTGTGGGTCTGTTGTTCGGCATGGGATAGGCAAGCGCGGGGCTGTGGCGGCTGAATTAACGCCGTTTCTGATTTGCGGGCACGGGGCACCAAAGCCGCCGCGCCAACGCCTTAAAAAGGCTTAAAACGCCGCAAAAAAGTAGCGCCCACCGAAACGGCGGGCGCTAGCTATGGGCAAGGCGATTATATCAAACGCGGCTATCGCTCTATATTCCTTTTCTTTAGTTCCCTGTAGAGCGGCGCGCGGCTAACGCCCGTCCGCTCGCAAATCGCTTTGACGGATAGCCCACCGTTTTGGTAGAGCCTTACGGCTGTATCCATCTTGCTAGGGTCTGTTGCCGGTCTGCCGAACTGCCGCCCCCTTGCTTTTGCCGCTGCGATTCCTTCGGCTTGGCGCTCTTTGATGAGCTCACGTTCGAACTGCGCCATTGCCGCGCACATGGCAAAAAAGAACCTGCCTTGCGGTGTGCTGGTGTCCGTTCCCTCTTTCAGGGATACAAGGGCAATGCCGTTGGCGTTGAAGCGCTCTGCAAGGTCGAATAGCTGCTTGCTGCTACGTGCCAAGCGGTCATAGCTGCAAACAATAACGGTATCTCCCTCGCGCAACATGCTAAGCATCTTATCGAGTTCGGGGCGGCTCTCTTTCGCGCCGCTGATTTTGTCGCTGAATACCCTATCGACGTTAGCCGCCGCCAATTGGTCTAGTTGGCGGTCTAGGTTCTGTTCCTTGGTGCTCACTCGCGCATAACCAAATCTCATGAAACTTGCCCCCCTCCTCGTTGGTGTATCTAAAAGCCTAAAGCATTTCGGGACAACAGTAAAGGGACGGTTTTAGAGACACGTTAGAACGCTCAAACCGGCGAAAAAGCCGCCTTGCTAGCCTTGTCCCTAATCGTGTGCTTTTGGGACAACGCACGCCGCCGCTTCTTCAAGGTTCCTTCTCGCGTTCGAAAGCAAATCAATAGCGCTCGATAGGGCAACGGCGGCTTGCGCGTGCCGTCTCTGTTGCACCCGCGCCCCGTCCGCCGCGCTTTCGAGCGCGTGCAATAGGCTTGGCGCATATAACAAACTCTCCAAATCCGCATCAGTAAGCTGTCCAACAGCACCAATCAGATAGCACTTCAATTCGCATTCGTCGGCTTGCCGCTTGAACTGCCAAGGTGTCTTGAAGTTCTCGCGCAACCAAATAGCTAGCTGTTTCCCTACCGGCTCGCCGGTAAACGGGTCGGGAACATCCCAAGCGCAATCGGGGGGATTCTCTAACGCTTCGAGGACACGCGCCCGTCCCTTGCCGTCGCATCTTAGGGGGTTAGATAGAACATCGGCACAAATCGCCATATCAACGCCCGTTGCGCTGCAAAGTTCTTGCGGGGTATCCACGCCCAAGGCACTCAACAGGGCTGCAAAGCGGGCGTTAGCCCCTTCTTCTTGCAATCGCCCCATCTGCAAAGGCTCGCATGTTTCAAGGTCGTTAGGGCAATAGCGCCCCAAATCGTCAAAGAGCTGATTAGTTAGCGATACTTCTTCCCTTAGGCATGTTTCGCACGTGCTAAACACGTCTAGGCACTCTTCGCGCTCTTCGTTTTGTACGTTGATTGAACGGGATTCATAACACACGGCATCCTCCTAGAATGGTTTAGCTTGTCTGTTGCGGGCTGCTGCTTTTCCGCCCTTGCTACCGTTGAACCTGTTTTTTGCAACGGATAGCGCCGCTTCATCAACAAGGGGGATATAGCGCCGCCCGCTTTCGTCAATAGCCGCTAAATCGAGGTCAACCAATAGCCCTATGAACTCTTCGAACTCTTCCGCGTTCGCGAACCTAAGCCCAAGTGTATAGCGCTTATAACCCTGCTCATTGCTATCGGGTATGGCGTGCGTTTCGGTGCTTAATAGCAGCTCAACCAACCGCCAATAACGCCCGTATCCCTCATAACCGGCAACGTCTATTAGCTGATTAGCGCAAGGGTTGCCCGCGTTGTCTGCCGCGTGCTTAACCCACGGAATAGGGCACCGGGATAGCGCCCTAACAATGCAATCATCGTCCGCCGCGTTGTAGGTTGTGCCCATAGCTAGCCCCGTCCGTTACAAGCCAAAATGGGCGCATACTTGGTCACGGTTAAGGCGAATCATGTTCCCGCGAACTTTAACCGCCGTTAGTTGCCCGTCTTTTATCAGGTTGTAGATAGTACCTTTGGAAACCTGTAGGCAATCAGCAACCTGTTTAACGGTTACAAGTTCCTGCATGTCCCTAAGGCTTAGGACGGTTGCGCCTGTCGCTTTGTTGTTCATTGCCGTACCTCCTAGAATCTGTGCGAATAAAAGTGCAATCGCGAATTGCTTGCGGTCATATAAGCACAACGGGACGGCATGGAAAGGCTGCGAAAAACGGCTAAACAGCGTCGAACTTATCAGGCAGTAGCCCCGAATTGAGAGTATGAAAATGATTGATTTTAGCGCCCTGCCGTGAGCGGAAACAGACGAGCGGCAACGCGCTAAGCTGGGATTACGCTAGATGCAAAACCCAGCACTAAAACCACCGGTATTAAAACCGCTTAAACCCAACTAAAAACCACTGGTTATCAGGCGTTTTGGCACACTTTAGAAGCCAAAAAACAATGTCGGGCTTCACATAACCAACACACATAAAGAAAGGTATAACCGAGTTTTCAACAGGTTATCAACAGGTTTTCAACCAAAGAAAGGCGCTCGAACGCCCTTCTATTCTCTTCTAGAAAGTCTCAAGCACGCCCGCCGCGCTCGCGCTTGTGTTGGGCACAAGCGCGGCGGGCTGCAATAAGTCTCTTCTTATCTCTTCTATTCTGTACGGCGCTTGTATAGGGTCGCTATACCTTCCAATAGCGACCCTATACAAGCGCTATGCCAACGCTGTAGAACGGCTATCCCTTGGCGGTAGATATAGGACGTTGGGGTTTCGCTTTGATGAATTTGCATATGATTGGGCGGTCATTGCAATAGTCTTTTTCCATTGGCAGTTGCACGAACGATAATGCTCAACAATGGCTAATTCGTCGTTGCTAAGGCTTGGGCTGTCGGAATGGTCGCACGGAATATCAAGCAATAAATCGGCTGAGCACTGATATAAATTGCACATTGCTATTAGAGTGCATGCGTTCGGGGACGTTTGCCCATTCTCATAGTTCCTTAGCGTTGTTGCGCTAATGCCTAAATGCTTCGCTGCGTCTTTAAGCGAAATGCCGCTATTCTTGCGGGCTTGTTGGTAGTTGCGAACCATTGAAACCCCTTTCGTCCGAGTCTTGGTTTATTTCGCCTGCCGCATTGAGCGTTCTACTATGTCAGCCGCCCGCCGCTTTGCGTCTGGGTCTGTGCTTGCATATATGTTTAAGGTCATAGCCGCGTTAGCGTGCCCGAGGTTGCTTGCCGCCGTTTTAACATCGCCGCCGCTCGCAAGGAACATCGTTGCCCACGTGTGGCGCAAGTCGTGAAAAGAAGCTAAGCGACCCGCCGCGCCGCGAACGCCCAAAAGCTTTGCCAATGAAGCCCAATCCTTCGTAAGCCTGTCGGGATGGTAAAAGCCTACAGCGTCACCAAGCATGAACGAATCCGGCCTAAGCGTTGCCAAGTCTGCCGCGAATGATTGCCGCTGCGCGTCGCGCCAACGGCTCAAAACGTCAATCAGGGTCGAGGGCAATGCAACATCCCTGCCCCTGTCGGTCTTGGGCTGCTTGATATAGGCACCGCCCTTGCCCAACCCAACGGCTCGCCTTACCCAGATAACGCGGTTGTCCGTATCGAGGTCGCGCCATTGAAGCCCGCATATCTCGCCCCTGCGCATGCCCGTATAAAGCGCGATATAGGCCGCGACCAGAACGGGGGATAGCTCTAGAGTGCCCATCTTGGAAAGCAGCGCGGTTCTCTCGCCAATATCAAGCGAGTTAATGCCCTCTTTCTTGTTCACGCGCTTTGGCGGCTTCACAAGGGCTAGCGGGTTCCTGTCAATCGCCCCGACTGCTACGGCATCGTTTAGAACCATCTTTAGAAGCCGGTAAGCCTTGCACACCATGGATGAAGAAAGCCCCTCGCTAACCAAGTCGGCAATCCACCTTTCGCCGTCCTTGGGCTGTAGGTCTTTAAGGGCGGTGCCGGTAAAAGCGTCCTCGATATGCTTTAGTGAAGTCCGGTAGCTGCTAATCGTAGAAGCTTCTATTGCCTTGGTGGATTCTTTGGCATCTATGAACTGTGCCACGTATTCGGGCACTGGCATATCGGATACGGCAAGATTGCCGCTGCTGTTCTTTACGCTTTCGGCATGTTCGCGTTCCATTTCGTTTCGGAACGCGGTTAGTTCTGCTTTTGCCGCACGAATTCCCGTAGCTTGAAGTGTTCGCGTGATATAGCGCCGCTTGTGGTTAGCGTCGCGGTAGGAAAGCCGCCCACGAAACTTGCCGCGCTTCTTATCCTCGATTAGTTCTTGACCTGTGTAGTAAAGCGCGCCCATAGCTATACCCCTCAAGCAATCTTCACAAATCCATGTTTGTAGCAACGTTGTAGCAGCTATGTAGCAAATCATCATTTCAAACATTGCCCAAGCTTCGCTATACGCTACGGCACCACATGAACAGAGTGAACAAAACACCTACTCAAACACTATGGTACCACATGAACAAAACGTTATAGCATTGGAGCAACGAAAGAATGAAAATGACTCTCATAACCCGAAGGTCGGTGGTTCAAATCCGCCCCCCGCGACCAAGAATTGTCAGCCGCTGAGTTCGCTCGGCGGCTTTTTTGTTTAGCATGAGAAGTGCGATGGGCTTGGGGAAGACGTTCTTGGGGATGCCTTTTTGGACGCGATAAGTCGACGATCTCTCGGCACATCCAAAATGTTTTCGATGAGGGAGAACTCGAAGAATGCTCAACTGTTGCAAATTTTGCAACAGTTCAAGTCGAGGGAGGGCGCGAGGTTGAGCGTCTGGTCGAGCACTACAACCTCGATGTCATCATCTCTGTAGGTTATCGCGTGAAGTCCCAGCAGGGCGTTCGTTTTCGGCAATGGGCTACGTGCGTTCTCAAGGAGTACGCTGTCAAAGGTTTCGCGCTCGATGATCGCCGGCTCAAGGACGGTCGCAGCCGCTATTTCCGCGAGCTGCTGCAGCGGGTTCGCGATATTCGTTCTAGCGAACGCAACCTCTATCAGCAGGTAACGGACATTTATGCGACGGCCATCGACTATGATCCGAAATCCTCTATGATGCGCACGTTCTTCGCTACCATGCAGAACAAACTTCATTACGCTGTTCACGAGCACACGGCGGCTGAGGTCATCTACGACCGCGTCGACCGCGACAAGCCGCTTGTGGGTATGACGACGTTCGATGGCGACTACCTCACTAAAGCTGACGTATGCATTGCGAAAAACTATCTCACCGAAAAAGAGTTGCAAACGCTCAATCTGCTGGTCGCTCGTTTTCTCGATTATGCCGAATTGCAGGCTCTAGAAGAGCGAGCGATGACCATGGCTGAATGGGTTGAAGAGCTTGATCGGGAAATCGTCAACTCACGTCGAGCGCTGCTCGAAGGGCATAGAGCCATCTCCCACAAGCAGGCTATCGAGAAAGCCGAGAAGGAGTTCGAAGCTTACCAACGCTGTCGGTTCAGATGATGTATGACATGCTCCGCGATAAAGGTGCCCGCAAGTCTGGCGCTATAAGTGCTGTTGATGTCGATCGTTTTATAACGCGCATGCGCCCTGAGGAAAGGGTTGCGCGCGCTGAGAGCTTTGCACAACGATGGGAGATCGAGAGATAGTAGGCTCTTTGTCGCCGTAGCCATGGTTCCTCCCGTGCAGCTTGGGTGGCGGATGGACCCTGAACGAACTGCGCAAGGAGACGTTCTTCTCAGGGCTTGCTTGGCGTGTAGTAGACACGATTAGTGGTTGAGCCTTCAGCGACGAGCAACCTGCCATCAGCAAATTGAGGGATCAAGTGTCGTGGTGTCCGTTCACTGATTTCAAGCTCTGCGGCGACCTCAAGGATTGCCCGTTCTCGTGCGTTACGGCCGGTAGCCGCCTGTTGGAATTTGAGCAAGAGGTTGGGCAGTGCCAGCGAAGAGAGTTCCACTGAATCTTGGTAGATGGCGTGACGCTCATAGTGGTGCCTACTGGATGGATGGAAGGCGGGTGCGTTCTTCCGATTTTTCCGTTGTCCGTATTAACTGAATATGAGAAAATATTCAGCGTAAACGGACAATGAGGAGGAGGAGGAGGTGGTGGTGGTGGGGGTGCAGGCTATCATTGACTTGGCGGAATCGAGCAGCGGCCTGGTGACGACGGCGCAGGTTGTGGACGCCGGGATTCCCCGTGCGCGAATTTCGGACATGGTGAAGGCGGGCAAGCTTGAGCGTGTGCAGCGTGGCGTCTACCGCATGGCGGACGCATGGGAGGACGAATTTCTTGCCGCACAGCTCCGCTTCCCCAAGGGCATTCTCTCGGATGGAACTGCTCTCTACCTCCATGGCTACGCTGACCGCGTGCCGTTTCAGCTTACGATGACCTTCCCGCGCTCGTACGGAGCTACCAAGGTGCGTGAGGCGGGCATCGAGGTGCGCACGTGCGCGGATGAGGTGCTCGGCCTGGGGCTTACGACGGTCAGAACCCCGTACGGCAACGAAGTGAGCGCCTATGACCTGGAGCGCACGCTCTGCGACATCGTCCGGGGGCATCGCGCCGTTGACGTGCAGGTGGTCAACCCGGCGATGAAGCAGTACGTCCGCAGCCGCGAGAAGGACGTCCAGAAGCTGCTGGGCTACGCGCGGGCGCTTGGTGTGGAGAAAAAGATACGCAACTATCTGGAGGTGCTGCTGTGAGAACTAAAAATGCGATGCAGCTCAAGGCCATCATCAGCAATCGCGCCAAGGAAGGAGGGGTGCCCCCGCAGCTCGTGATGCAGAGTTACCTGCTCGAACGGTTGCTCGAGCGGATATCCCTCTCGCCCTGGCGTGACAGCGTTGTCGTCAAGGGAGGCGTGCTCATCAGCTCGCTGATGGGCGTTGACAGGCGGAGCACCAAGGACCTCGACGCGACGGTTCGCGGCTTCCCGCTTACCCACGAGAATGCAGAGAGGGCGTTCCGCGAGATCGCGGCCGTGGAGGCCGATGACGACTTCTCGTTCGAGTTCGTCCGCACGGAGGACATACGCGAGACAGATGACTACCCGGGCATACGCGTGCACCTGTTGGCCAGTTATGAGAAGATGCGCTCGCCTGTCACCGTCGATGTGACCACGGGCGACAAGATCACGCCCGACGCTGTCGAGTACAGCTATCCTCTCATGTTCGACAACCGCTCACTCTCGCTAATGGCTTACCCGCTCCCCACCACGCTGGCGGAAAAGTTGGAGACGGTCGTGAGCCGCGGCATCGCGAACACACGCCCGCGCGACTACTACGACCTGCGCATGCTCTGGCTCACAAGGAGGGCGGAGGTGGAGCCAGACGTGCTCCGGGACGCCCTTGCGGCTACATCCGGGAAGCGCGGCACGCTTGCCGCGATGGGCAGCTACCGCGCGGTGATGGCCGAGGTGGCCTCCGACGCCGTCATGCGGGATCGATGGGCGGCGTACGCCCGCAAGTATCCGTACGTGGGCGACATGACCCTCGCCGGGACATGCGAGACGGTTGTAGCGATCATGGAGGCCATTGACTGGCAGGCGTGCTTTGCTGAGTAGCTACTGCGCAATACTGAGTAATCAATCATTACGCAATATGTAACACTGTTGTGGGTCGCGAGAGCTTTGACCCCCTCCATCCAACAACCCGTCACGGCAGAGTTTTTGAAGGGTGGCGAAAGCGGTTTTGCAGGTAACGCCCGCGGTGTCAACGAGAGCCTTCGTCGTCCTACTTTCCTTGCGACCATAAAAGAGCCGCCGAGCTCATTCGATCGGCGGCTCTTTCGCTCTGTTTTAGTGCCGGCAGCAGCCGTGGCTGTGATGGTGGCCGGGTTTGCGGTCGCGACAGCTCTTGACGGCGATGGTGCGGTAATCGACGCTCATGGCCTTGCAGTTCTCAATCACCTTGCCGGTCAGTTTCAGCAGGCACTCGCGTTCCTTGTCGGACAGGCCCTCCAGCACCTCGTCGGCCGCGCGGTCCTCGGCGGCCAGGCGCTTCTCGACGACCATGGTGCCCTTGTCGGTCAGCGCTACGGACAGCTTGCCCTTCTTGCTGGTGGCAAAGCGCACGTAGCCGTTCTCCTGGGCCTTCTCGGCCACGCGAACGACCTCGTGGCCGTCCCAGCCGAGACGCTCCTCCAGCTTCTTCAGCGACAGTTTCCCGTCGCCGAACTTGTAGAGCACCTTACACATGGCGCCCTGCCCGCTTTTGAAGCTGCGCGGGCCGCACTTGTGCATGGCCAGCTTGCTGTAGTTGGTCGCCACTTTCAGTTGATGCAGAACCTGAGTCGATTCAATCATGATGAGCCTTCTTTCGTCGATGGACGCCCGCAGGGGCAGGCGCGACCTCCATCTTAGAAGCCCCCGACGTCGCCGCGCCAGAAGCAGCCGCCAACCATTACCGACCCGTTGCTGCTTCACCACGGCGCTATTGCGCGGGAAAGGCGCCGCTACTTCACCACGGCCAGGTTCACGCTGGCCAGCAGGCTGGGAATGCTGCGCACGGCCGAGCGGTTCCATTCCTTGGCGCGGTCGGGCAGCTCCTCCCACGGCACCATGTAGGGGCTGCGCCGGCGCTCCACGTCCTTGGCGGTGCCGTAGCGCCAGCCGGCGCGCTGCCGCTCGCGCAGCCAGCGACGGTGCTCCAGAATGGCCAGACATTCCACCTCGCTCGCGGTAAAGGCGGCCACGCAGCGCTCAGGGTAGCAGCTGCCGGCGGGCAGCACTTCGTAGCCGAGCGTTTCCAGCTTGCTGTGGATGCTGCTGATGTAGGCGATGGAGGAGTCGCGCAAATCGGGCGGCAGGCTCGCGAAGGAGGCGTACTCCTGGTCGGTCTGCGACGCGATGCGGTCGGTCGTGTAGCGCAGAAACGACGTTTGGGCCAGCTCGGTGATGACGTCGGTCTTGCCGGCGTAGCCCTGGCTGGCCAGCAAGTCGGGCGAATCGACCAGCAGCGGCTGTGCGCTCGCCGGGCCGTACAGGGCGCAGACCCAAATGTTCCAGATGAGCTGCTCTTTGCTGATGAGCCACGCGGGCAGGTTGCTGCCGTACCCGTCGGTTTCGAAGCTGGGCTGGCGCTCGCGCTCTTCGCGGATGACGGCGATCAGCTCCGGAACGGAGAGCTCGCTCCAGGCACAGGGCTCGCTGGAAAGGTCGCGGTGGTAGGCGTCCAGCGCCTCGTAGCACGATTCACGGAAGTACTCGCAGACCGCTCCTCCGAAGTCGAGCTCGACGAAACGGGCATGCAGCGTGTCGATGATGGTGCTCATGACGGCGCAGTCGTCCCACCACGGGCCGCTGACCAGCTCGATGCGGTTCTGCAGGCACCAGGCGGGCAGGATATCGAACAGGGCGGTGAGGGAGCTTTCGGCCCCCAGGGCTTCGTAGGCGACGGCCTCGTCCTCCATGGTGTCTAGCAGAACGCGCAGCGCCTCAAGAGAGGTTTCGGACTCGCTGCCGGCTGCGGCAATCTGGCCGATGGCGCGCTTGAAATCGGGCAGGGGGCCTTTCCCCGCGCGATCTCTGTCGCGGGATCCCCGCCGGCGGTTCAGGGCGAAGGGCGGGCAGAAGCGTTCGAAGGTGGCCACGGCCTCGTCGGGCGACAGCGTGTTCAGCTTGAGGGTGTGGGCCGTCCACACCGAAAGGGCCTGCAGGCACAGCTGGGCGTCCTCCGGCCGCTCGCAGGCGTCGAAAACGCGTGATTCGTAGGCGGCGCGCCAGTAGTTCGCGTTGAAGAGCAGCCGGTCGACGGCCGCCTGGGTTCCGCGGCGCAGAGCAGCGTTGTCGGTGGATTCCAAGGGCGTCTTGGTTGCCTTCGCGTTCTCATCGTCCTCGTTGAACGTGAACGCAAGGTAGGCGGACAGGGCCACTTTCAGAAGCTCGATGGGTTTGATGTCCTCGCGCTTGCGGCGTTCCCGCTCGAGCGCAAGCTTGACGGCATCAACGGGAAGGGATGCTCGTTGGTTGACTTTCGTCATCGGTTGGCCAATCCCTCCCTTCTTTCCGTGCGTGCGATGGCGCATTCCACATGATAACGTGCCTATCATACCTGCCGCGAGCGCCGACATTGGGCAATGAGGAGTCGCGCGCTACGATTGGCCGACGGCCTGGCGCGCATAGGCCAGAAGCTCGTCAAGGGTGAGCTCCTCGACCACGGTATCGTCGTAGAAGGGGCGGAGCAGGTAGCAGTAGATGCGGTTCGGCCGGTCAGCAGTGTATAGGTAAGCTACAGGATTGCCGTAATTGTCTGCACCCAGCCATGCGCCATTGAGGGCAAACGGAACCGCGGTCGTGCTGGAGTCGGTGCTGGCCGTGGCATCGAACAGCGGACTGATCACGTTGAGCGTGCCATCGCTAAGGGCCAGCGAGATGGCATAGCGCCCTTCCTCGACGAAGCAGGGTTGGGCAGCGACGATGGAGACGGAGAACTCCTGTTCATAGACGACCTCGCCTGTTGCAAGGCTGAAGATATAGAGTTTCTTCCCGGCTGAGGCGAGCACCAGGTCTTCTTCGCAGTGAAGGACATCGATTATTTTCGGGATGTTGGCGAAAGGCTCCAGAGCGTCCGCTTTGGCGCTGACGGTGACGGCGAAGGTGTCCTCGTAGGTCCAAAGGGTCTCGAAGCCGTCGCCTGTGTTTCTAGCGACGGTGATGGAGAAGGGGTGGTTGTTGGTGCCATTGCTGCTGTTTTCGATGTTTGCCGCTGTGAAGGCAACGAGGTCGTCTTTGCAGCGCACCGATTGGATCGTGGCGTCGGAAACCGTGTCTTGGCGCGAGGTGCCGTCGGCAAGATCGAAGGTGACGAGTGCCGTGTTGAGGGCGCAATAGGCCCTGGCAGGCTTTTCCTGGATGCAAAAGGTGTCGAAGTTCGCTGAACGTGGGAACTGGTCGACGGGCATTTCGGATCCTGCGAGGAGCTCCCCTGACGATTCACCGATGAGGGAGGCTGCGATGGAATGCGTGCCATACGCAAGTAACCCGAAGTTTTGGGAATCGGCATCCTTATCAGGGGGCGCTGCTGCAAGTGGATAAACGCTATGCATCTTCCAAAGGCTTTTACCCGTCAGAGGGTTGACGCCCATGACGCCGCCTTGCCCTGTACGATTGCCCATTATGAGGCACGACGGAGACATCCCTTCGATGAACCAGTCGGTCGCCGGAACCGTATCACTTTCAAGCACGAAGATGTCAGGAGTGGCGGTGCCCGAGGATGCTCCGCTGTTGGCATCATGAAGGGATACGGCTCCCGCGGCATCAAGCGTGGCGATCCAGGCGCCTTCCTGGCTGTAGGCGACGTCTACGATTTCTTCGTCAGATTCGAATAGATAGAACGGCGTCCAGGGCTGATCGGGATCGGGGTTGAGCGCCAGAACTTTTTCAAGAGCAGCTTGGGCTTCGGGAACGAGTGGCCGGCTGGTGTCGCTCTCGGAAGAGGGGAGGGCTTGAAGCGCGGTCTCGATGGCTTGCAAGTGCTCGCCGTTAGCGTACTGGTCGAGCGCTTGGGCTGCGAGGCTCTTCGATTCCGCGATGAGCGCTGCCTCGCTGGTTTGGTGAAATTGGAAGGCGAAGATACCGATGACAACGATGGCGAGGGCTGCTGCTGCGGATGTGAGGGCAATGTGCTTGCGCTTGCGGGCTCGCTCGCGTTGACGGAGGTCGTCGTAGCTGCAGCCGGCGACGGCGGCGATGATGCGCAGCAGCTCGGCCTTGCGTTTGGCTTTGGCCTCAGGGCGCAGATCGGCGGCGAGGGGCTCGGCCGGCATTTCTCGCAAGATCCCGTTGGCGTCGGGCGTCATGCGCGTTTTCGGAATAGGTGGAATGCTTTCCTCGGGGCTGCCCTCAGCCAGCACGCAAATGATGCGCTCGCGCCCGTGCAGCTGCTCGAACATCTCGATTTCCCGCCGCACCCAGGGACTTTCCTGCGTCTCCGGCGAGCAAATGACAATAAGCGTTCGCGAAGCCGCCAGCGCCTCCCGAATGCTGTCAGGCAGCGAATGCGAAGCCGCGAGCTCGTCCTCGTCGCGAAAGCATTTGCCGAGCTTGGTGGGGCGGCCGGGTCTGCGCTTCTGCCTACTGTGCGCGTCGTTGTTGGATGCGGCGGTTTCGGTGGACATGCCGTTGGTGTGCGAAGTCGTTTCCGCAGGCGCCTTCGCTCGCGCAACATGCTGCGGCAGCCGATACTCCTCAATGGCCCGCTGCACCTCACAAGCCACCTCCGCATCTCGAGGCAAATGCCGATAGCTAATAAAGGCCGCATAGTCGGAGGGGTTGGTGTATGTTGTTGCGTTCTGCATGAGGAGAATTATAAGAGATTGCGAGGGGCTTGGCTTTTCTGGGTACGTCTCATTGCCCAATGAAGAAGACAAAGCGCTTGCATTATATGGAGCAGCCGGGATCGTCAGATGTCGGTGAACCGGTTCCAGACAGATTACTGATTGGAGGAAAAAATGGCTTACAGGAGCAGCAGTCGCGGTAGCTTTCGTTCGGGGGGATTCACTAAATCCAATGGCACGCATGTTTCATCCGCTCGTGCTCACCAGCATGTGGGCCAATCGTTTGGCGGTTATACCAAGTCACGCACCTCTTCTGGCGGTTACAAGATGGTGAAGGGAAAGTAATTTACTCAAGAGGCAATTTGCAGGGTTGACAAGCATTAGGCAGGGCGCTCCTCTGTGGGAGCGTCCTGCCCTGTTGTTAAGTTAAAACGCGTTTCCTGTGCGTAAGCAGAGTTTCAGTCTGTTCAGACCCCAGCTGCCGTATTTTCTCTCAATGTACTCTTTTGCCTTGGACGAGGAAAGGGGCAGCGCTTGATGATTGCCATGGTTGTCGTCATGCAGTTCGATCCCCGGTGCAATAATAACCCTTGTATTGAATCCAATCTCGGTTTTGGGGAGCACGACCTGCATCTCAATTGCTTCGTCTGAGCTTCGGTCGGAGATATATCGGGCATTCTGCTTCACCATAATGAACCATTCGAAAGCATGGTCGGAGTTATGAATAAAATTGTCTGCAAGCTCTGATCCTGGAGGGGAGATGAGGCCTGGCGCATATCCAATTGCATCATCTATTCCGGTCAAAATGAACCCGTCTGAATTGACCAATGGCAACATAAATCTCTCCTTTGCGTTTTTGCGGATTGGTATTACGGGTGCTGCTGAATTCCGTAATATGAAACCTCCCTCAACATAATTGAGCCTAAAAGAATTGTAGTGGCGGGAATTTGGCGTTATTGCGCAATGAGCAGACGCATGGTTCGGGGGTGCGGACAAAAAGTTGGACACTCCGGTGTCCGGATTGGAGTCCGCATGTACCCGTTGGAGACCAGGGAGCTCGCCGTGGAGGCCGTCGCGGCGGGGTTCAGCCTGACCGAGGCGGCCGAGCTGGCCGGCTGCAGCCGCACGGCCGTTGTAAATTGGGCGAAGGCGGCGGGCGTCGCCCCGCCGCCCCGCAAGAAGGCCGTATACTTGCCCTTCGACAGGAAGATGGAGCTCGTCGCGCGGCTGGAGGCCGGGGAGCGGGCCGCCGACCTCGCCGCCGAGGCCGGCGTCACCGCCGCTGCCGTCTCCGGCTGGCGCCGGCGGCTCCGCGAGGAAGGGGCGCTCTCCCTCATGACCGACTCGGACATCGCCGCCCGCGCGCCGGAGCCCCGCGAGGCGCCCTCGGAGCTCGAGGAGCTCAGGGCCCGCTGCGAGGAGCTGGAGCTGCGCAACGCCGTCCTCGAGGGGACGATCGACATACTAAAAAAAGACCCAGGCGCCGACCTGTCCGCCCTGACGGCGGCGGAGAGGGCGGCGCTGGCTGACCGGCTCAGGGGGCGCTTCGGGCTGCGGGCGGCGCTGGCGGCGCTGTCCCTGCCGCGCAGCACGTTCTACGACCGCCTGGCGGCGGCCTCCGCGCCCGACCCGTACGCCGTGTTAATGCCAATATAG
>QFCE01000028.1_pt1 | contig 86721 bp, 74 predicted proteins | sample 5346091 | NCBI WGS metagenome assembly QFCE01 (sample SAMN09062252, study PRJNA434731) | Human gut metagenome, whole genome shotgun sequencing project. | isolation source: stool timepoint A chromium assembly | host: Homo sapiens | collected 2015
ACCGGTAACATACTATTTACTGACGATCCATTACCAAGCTGTCCATAGATATTCTGTCCCCATGTAAAGACAGTTCCATCTTTCTTTAATGCCATCACATAATTTGAGCCTGCTGATATTTGAATTATATTATTCAAATATCCTGTGCTACTGTCATTTTCTTCACCGGCAAAAACCTGTACAGGGTAAGCTTTTGTTACACTAGTTCCATCACCAAGCTGTCCTACACCATTATTACCCCATGTCCATACTGTTCCGTCTTTCTTTAGAGCAACAGTGTGACCACCTCCGGCTGCTACCATTGGTGCGGCAATGTCTGATGAAGATGTACGAACTTCAAGTTCGATTATACTCATCTCACCGTTGACTGTTCCGACAACTTGAGTTCTGCCGAATGCTTTGGCCGTAATCGTTGTACCTGAAGCTGAGGCGATGTTAGAGTTTATAACTTTAACATTTGAAACACCGTTTCCAAATACTGTAGCTGCATTAAAGCTTTCGCCGACTGCAATTCTTTGGAAACGTTGTTCAAAGCCCGTTTCACTTTCAAGTGAAATATTTGCATTATCATTCGACGCAGTTTCTGCTGCCGAATTATCTGTTGCAACGTTTTCACTGTTTACAGTTTCTGTTACTTCAGTCTTGTCGCTTGATGTTGCGTTTGATGAATTTGAAACTGAAGTTGTTTTACTGTTATTTACAGTTGAATTTGTTGTGTTCGAGTTTCCTTTTTTTATACTTGAAGAACCGTGACCTTTTGATGAAGATACAGTTGACTGTGAATTTGTTTCAGCAGGCACTTCTTTTTCAACAGTTTGAGTTTCAACTGCCGACACTTCAACATTTACTTTTTCTGCCACATATTCTTTGATTTCTTCTTCACTGTATGTAGTAAATGAATCTGTTGTTGTTCCGACTGACGGTTCCGATGTTGTTGTGTATTCATTTACAGAAGTTGATGAATCAGTATTTTTTTCTACACCGTCAACACTTGTTGTTGTATCTGTAGTTACTGTTTCACGAACCGTATAATTTGTTCCGACTTGTTCTTCAACTGTTTCTTCTTTTGCAACAGTTTCTGTTGATTGAACTGTTGTAGTTTCCGATACAGTTTCATATTGTGTTTCGCCGGTTTCTTCATCTTCTCCGACTGCTACCTGTTTTTCAACTGTGACCTCTTTTTCGGCAGGTACTTCTTCATATACAGTTTTTGTCTTTGTTTCTACAATCGGTTCTTGACTTACGATTTCTGTTGTTGTAGTTTTCGTTGTTGTAGTTGCAACTTGTTTAGTCTTTGAAACTTCTTTTTGAACTTCCTGTTCAACTGTTTTTGTTGTCGGGACTTCAACTGTTTCTGTTACAGTTTTCGTTTCCGGCTCTGCTGTTTCTTCGCTCTGAACGGTTACAAAATTATCTTCCCCGACCTCGTCTGATGTCTTTGTTTCAGAATTTGTTGTATTGTTTGTTGCATTTGACAATACTTGTGTTGTTGTTTCTGTTAATTCCTTTGATGTTACTTCTGATAACTTTTCATTATCTGATGTTTCTGTCTTTACTTTTTCAGATTTCGCGATTGCTTTTGTTTCTGCTTTTACATCAGTTTTTGTGTTATCATTTGCGGCTGATTTTTCGTTGTTATCGATAACGCTTGTGTCCTGTTTTGTTTCCGTCTTTGAATCTGTGTTGCTATCGGCTTTTGATTCATTTTCGGAAACTTTTGACTGATTTTCTTTCCTATTATATAGGGCGTTATCTGATGCAGTTTCTTCAGACTTATCTGCATCGACCTTTGCATCCTTGTCTAAATCCGCAACTTTATCTGTTTTATCGGTTGTATTTTCTGTTGTTTCTGTTTTTGTATCTGACAACGTTTCTGTGTTATCTTTGTTGTCAGCATTTTCACTGTTTTGCTTTTCTTCAAATGCCTTTAGAATTTCTTCGTCTGACATATTGCTGAAATCAGTTGCACCTGTGTTGTTATTAGTATCTCCAAGCAAAGATAGATCATATACAGAGTTTTCCTGTGTAAGACCTGTCTTGTACATATCTTCCACGAAGTTTTTAACTTCTTCAGATTCAAACTCTTTCTTTGAACCTGCGTCTTGTTGTTGTTCTTCCTCTGACGGAGCTTGTCCGTTTGAAAGATAGATTGTACCTGTAATCTTTTCGTAAGGATTTGATTTTAGCATTGCATAGAAAGGAGCTCTTTCTATATCTTCTACTGTTTCTTTATCCCATGTAATATCAACGGTACTCTTTGCACCATCTACTTTCGGTGTTGAAATTGAGAAGAACTTCGGTTCAACTTGCCACTCAATGTCGCTACCGTCACCATTTGCAGCGATTGCTGAAAATGTTTGTGTTTGTCCGAAATATGAGAATAGTGAGAAATCTTTATCAAAAGAAAGCTTATCGCTGTCGTTATCCTTTGAGAAAGGTTCAAGTACCTGTGAAGTACTTGTAGAATTATTTGAAGTATTAGATGATGATATATTGTTATAAGAAGACGATGAAGAGGAATTATTTTTTGCACCTGAAACAGACGAAGTGTTTGCTCCGCCTTTTGAACTGTTCTCTGTATTATTTTGCGCATTACTATCAGACGCAGCTGCCTGTTCGTTGTTTTCGGCATTTTCTGCGTCATTTTGATTTTTATTGTCCTCATCATCGGCAGCTCCAGCGTCCTTTGACTCTGTGCTGCCTGAAGCATCTTTTGCTTTGTCCTCCACAGTTCCGGCTACTATTGCACGCCCCGCGTTAGTAACCTCCGCTAATGTAGGAACTTGAACCGATGTTCCTACCATCGACACCATAATAAGTGCCGATAACACTTTTGTCATCATCTTGTTAAATTTCATTTTTAATCTCCACTAATTTGCCTTTAAGGTATTTTGTGTTTTACACTATATATAGTAGAAAGTATGTCGATTTTTGTCTTGACGGCACACTTCTCCCATTATGTTTATTATACCTCTTTAGGGTATATTAGTCAAGATGTTTATTAAAGTTTCGTGTATATTCTTACATTTTCTTTATATTTTTGTTAAAATTGTATTATTTTCATCGCTTGTAAAATATCTGTATTCCGGTTGAAACACTTCTGTAACGGAAATCGCATTTTATTTCATTTGTTTCATTTACGACTCGTTTTCTTTGCAATAATTGCTTTAAAATTTCACTTTTGTTATTTTCCCAAAAATCTTTGATTTTCTTTAAAAAAACTATTGACAAATGTAGTTTTTTTATATATAATCTGATAAGTTGAGTGTGTCATAAATAATACACTTGACAAAGTACAATTTTTCAGATACGGAGTGTGACAAAACCATGATTGGTGATGCCGAAAGGTCAAAGTTACAGGTTGGCTATAAACAAGCTGTACGAGCTTTGAACGAAAACAAAGCTTCTAAAGTATATGTTGCCGAAGACTGTGACGACCATATTAAAGACGGAGTAAGCAAAATTGCTATGCAAAGCAATACTCCTGTGTTCTTCATTTCTACAATGAAGGAATTGGGGAATATGTGCAAAATAGAAGTCGGTGCAAGCTGTGCCGTCGTATTAAAGTAGTTTATTACATATCTTAATGATATGCGATAATATATAAAAATTTATGAAAGGAAGTGTAACACGATATGCCTACATTTAATCAATTGGTTAGAACAGGTAGAAAGACATCAAAGAAGAAATCTACTGCTCCAGCTCTTCAAAAGAGTCTAAACTCTCTAAAGAAGAAGACTACTGACAAGAGTTCACCTCAAAAAAGAGGCGTATGTACAGCTGTAAGAACTGCTACACCTAAGAAGCCTAACTCAGCTCTAAGAAAGATTGCCAGAGTTAAGCTTACAAACGGTATCGAAGTAACAGCTTACATCCCGGGTATAGGTCACAACCTACAAGAACATAGCGTTGTGCTTATCAGAGGTGGAAGAGTACGTGACCTTCCTGGTACAAGATACCACATTATCAGAGGTACTCTTGATGCTCAGGGTGTAAACGGACGTCTTCAGTCAAGAAGTAAGTATGGTGCCAAGAAGCCAAAGGAAAAGAAATAATGCCGCGTAATTAACTAATACGCGCATATCACAAGTGCATATCGAGTTATATTATTATATATTCGAATAGCACCACGGGGTTTTGAAAGAATAAACTCCGAGTACCTGTGATGTCATTTGAAAAACAGAAATTTAAAATGTTTTTCACGGTAAAGCTTACAGTCGGAGAATATCGCATTCAAGACGCAGGTAGAATTTGATAAATATCAAGGCACAAAACGCAGGAATACTTTGTGTATTCCGAGTATTTGTAACGCCGATATTTGCAAATTATACCAAGTATTTAATGCGAGATTTGACAGATGTAAGCGAAGAATATGAAGGAGGGAAGTAAAGTGCCAAGAAAAGGTTTTATAGCAAAAAGAGAAGTGCTACCTGATCCGATATACAATAACGTTGTTGTAACAAAGCTTATAAACAACATTATGCTTGACGGTAAAAAGGGTGTTGCTCAGAAAATAGTTTATGATGCATTCAATATCGTAGCAGAAAAGACAGGTAAGGACGCACTTGAAGCATTCCAGGAAGCTATGGATAACATCATGCCGGTTCTTGAAGTAAAAGCAAGACGTGTGGGTGGTGCAACATACCAAGTTCCTATGGAAGTTCGTCCGGAAAGACGCCAAACATTGGGTCTTAGATGGCTTACTCGTTACTCAAGAGAACGTAACGAAAAGACAATGAAGGAAAGACTTGCAAACGAAATCGTTGACGCTATCAACGGTACAGGCGGTTCAGTTAAGAAACGTGAAGATACTCACAAGATGGCTGAAGCTAACAAGGCTTTCGCTCACTACAGATGGTAATTTGTTTTTTAAACAAATCGCTTAACTTTGAAATTTAACCCGAAAATCGCATATAATAGGGGACAAGTACTTTTGCATTGCCCCTATGCGGATTTCGACAGATACACTATTTTTACCTTTGTTGAAAGGAGGAAATTATTTTGGGTAGACAATATTCACTTGAAAATACAAGAAATATCGGTATCATGGCTCATATCGATGCCGGTAAAACTACTACAACAGAAAGAATTCTGTACTACACAGGTATCAACCACAAAATCGGTGAAACACACGATGGCGGTGCTACTATGGACTGGATGGCTCAGGAACAAGAGCGTGGTATTACAATTACTTCAGCTGCTACAACATGTTTCTGGCAACCAAAAGAAGGTCCTTTTAAGGGTATAAAGAACAGAATTAATATCATTGATACCCCTGGACACGTTGACTTTACAGTTGAAGTTCAAAGATCTCTAAGAGTTTTGGACGGTTCAGTAACAGTTATGTGTGCTAAGGGCGGTGTTGAGCCTCAGTCAGAAACTGTTTGGCGTCAAGCTGATGATTACAGCGTACCTCGTATGATTTTCGTTAATAAGATGGACATCATGGGTGCTGACTTCTATAATGTTGTAAACATGGTACACGAAAGACTAAACGCTAACGGTGTGCCAATCCAGCTTCCAATCGGTGCCGAAGATACTTTCGTAGGTATCATCGACCTTATGAACATGGACGCTGAAATTTATGATGATGAACTTGGAACAAAGTTCCATAAGGACGCTATTCCGGCTGATATGCAGGAAAAAGCTGAAGAATATCATCAGGCAATGGTTGAAGCAATCTGTGAAACAGATGAAGCTTTACTTGAAAAGTTCCTTAGCGATGAGGAAATTTCAGTTAACGAATTAAAGGCAGCTTTGAGAAAAGCTACTATCAATAATGAAATTGTTCCTATGCTTTGCGGAACAGCTTACAGAAACAAGGGTGTTCAAATGCTTCTTGACGCAGTTATTGAGTACATGCCTTCACCGGTAGATGTACCTGCTATCAAGGGTGTAAATCCTGATACAGACGAAGAGGACGAAAGACCGTCATCAGACGACGCTCCGTTCGCTGCTCTTGCATTCAAGATTGCAACTGACCCATTCGTTGGTAAGATTTGTTTCTTCAGAGTATACTCAGGTACTCTTGAAAAAGGTTCATATGTATTGAACTCATGCAAGGGTAAGAGAGAAAGAATGGGTAGAATTCTACAAATGCACGCTAACCACAGAGAAGACCTTGATATAGTTTACTCAGGTGATATAGCTGCAGCTGTTGGTCTACAAAATACAACAACAGGTGAAACACTTTGTGATGAAAAGCACCCAATTATCCTTGAGTCTATGGACTTCCCTGAACCGGTTATCCGTGTTGCTATCGAGCCTAAGACTAAGGCAGGTCAAGAAAAGATGGGTATCGCTCTTGCAAAACTTGCAGAAGAAGACCCAACATTCAAGACTTACACAGATGAGGAAACAGGTCAAACAATCATCGCAGGTATGGGTGAACTTCACCTTGAAATTATCGTTGACAGACTTCTTCGTGAGTTTAAGGTTGAGGCTAACGTTGGTGAACCTCAGGTTTCTTACAGAGAGGCTATCAGAAAAGCAGTTAATATCGAACATAAATATGCTCGTCAATCAGGTGGTAAAGGTCAGTACGGTCACGTACTTCTTAAACTTGAGCCGCTTGAAGAAGGTGCAGGTTATGAATTCGTTAATGCAATCGTCGGCGGTGCTATTCCTAAGGAATATATCCCTGCTGTTGACGCAGGTATCCAAGGTGCTATGCAGTCTGGTGTACTTGCAGGTTACAACGTAGTTGACGTTAAGGCAACTCTATATGACGGTTCATATCATGAAGTCGACTCATCAGAAATGGCATTTAAAATTGCCGCTTCTATGGCGTTCAAGGAAGGTATGAAGAAGGCTGATCCTGTTATTAAGGAGCCTATCATGCTTGTTAATGTTATCGTTCCTGACGAATACCTTGGTTTCGTTATCGGTGACCTTTCATCAAGACGTGGTATGGTTAAACAGCAAGAATCACGCAGCGGCGGTGTTACTCAGGTAACAGCTGACGTGCCACTTGCAGAAATGTTTGGTTATGCTACAGTTCTTCGTTCAGGTACACAGGGACGTGGACAATACTCAATGGAACCTTCACACTACAGCGAAGTTCCGAAGTCTGTTCAAGAAAAGATTATGAACGAACGTGCAAAGAACTAATTGAATTTTATACGGTAAGTAGGATTTTTTCCTACTTTCGCCGTTTAAATTTTAATAATTTATAAATTTATTGAAAAAATACTTGATTTTTTCACCAAAAGATTGTACAATAAGTTTATTAATGTATATAAAATATTTTAAGGAGGAATTTCTACAATGGCAAAAGAGAAATTTGAAAGAACTAAGCCGCATGTTAACATTGGTACTATCGGTCACGTTGACCATGGTAAGACAACTCTAACAGCTGCTATCACAAAGGTATTGGCTCTTAAGGGTCAGGCTCAATTCGAAGCTTACGACATGATCGATAAGGCTCCGGAAGAAAGAGAAAGAGGTATCACTATTTCAACAGCTCACGTTGAGTACGAAACAGACACACGTCACTATGCTCACGTTGACTGCCCGGGACACGCTGACTACGTAAAGAACATGATCACAGGTGCTGCTCAGATGGACGGCGCTATCCTTGTTGTTTCAGCTGCTGACGGTCCAATGCCTCAGACAAGAGAACACATCCTTCTATCAAGACAGGTTGGCGTTCCTTATATCGTTGTATTCATGAACAAGGCTGACCAGGTTGACGATCCAGAACTTATGGAACTTGTTGAAATGGAAATCAGAGAACTTCTTAACGAATATGACTTCCCTGGCGACGATACTCCAATCGTTTCAGGTTCAGCTCTTCAGGTACTTGAATGTGATTCAACAGATCCTAACGCTCCTGAATACAAGTGTATTCTTGACCTTATGGACGAAGTTGACAGATACATCCCAACTCCTGAAAGAAAGTCAGACCTTCCATTCCTAATGCCTATCGAAGACATTTTCTCAATCACAGGTCGTGGTACAGTTGCTACAGGTAGAGTTGAAAGAGGTCAGCTAAACCTTAACGACGAAGTTGAAATCGTTGGTCTTACAGACGAAAAGAGAAAAGTTGTTGTTACAGGTATCGAAATGTTCAGAAAGCTTCTTGACTACGCTGAAGCCGGCGACAACATCGGTGCACTACTTCGTGGTGTTCAGAGAAACGAAATTGAAAGAGGTCAGGTTCTTTCTAAGCCTGGTACAATTCACCCACACACAAAGTTTAAGGGCGAAGTTTACGTACTAACAAAGGACGAAGGTGGCCGTCATACACCATTCTTCAACAACTACAGACCTCAGTTCTATTTCAGAACAACTGACGTTACTGGCGTTATCACACTTCCAGAAGGTACAGAAATGTGTATGCCTGGCGATAACGTAAAGATGGAAGTTGAACTTATCACTCCAATCGCTATCGAAAAGGGTCTACGTTTCGCTATCCGTGAAGGTGGTAGAACAGTAGGTTCAGGTGTCGTTTCTGAAATCGAAGAAGCGTAAGCTTTACTGATTTGATTATTCAAAAAGATGTTACTTCGGTAACATCTTTTTTTGTGTTCTTTTATTATTTATGTCAAGATAGGGGAGAATATCTGTTTTACAGACTCATAGGATTTGAGAAGTTTTAATAATATATAGCCACCCCTCAGTCACCGATGTGACAGCTCCCCTCAAGGGGAGCCTTGTATGTTGAGGTAACGTGTGTAGGGGCGACCATTGGTCGCCCGCTTTGTATATCACAATATAAAGCCCCCTCAATCGCAATGTGACAGCTCCCCTCAAGGGGAGCCTTGTATGTTTTTTAACGTTTTATCAACATTAAATCGTACTAAAAAATACTTTATCCACAATTTAAAGTTATTATCAACACAAAAAAAGAACCGCATCAGACTAAGCGGTTCTTATTTCTGATATGATTATTCAGCTACATAGCCGTTAATCTTTTTAGCACACTCAGGGCAAATATTCTTACCGTTGAATTGGAATATATTCTTTGCATCGCCACAGAATATGCATGAAGGTTCATACTTCTTTAGGATTATACAGTTATCTTCTGTATAAATTTCCATTGAATCCTTAATGTCGATTCCAAACTTTCTCCTTAGTTCTACCGGAATGACAATACGGCCAAGTTCATCAACCTTTCTAACGATTCCTACAGATTTCATTAAAATTTTCCTCCTTATCTAATATTCTTTTAAACGGTAAATTTATTATACCACATATGTAATAAATTGTCAACAAAAACAGAAAAAATACTAACAAAAATAATTTTTATAGAAATACCGCGTTTTATGCGGATTTTAGCGACAACCACAGCGAAATGGCTTTTAAACTCACATATCGTGCCAACATATTTTTTGCTTTTATTACACGCTTTGACATATTCATCAAATAATCGGTATCATACTTAGCCGCAAGTTGTCTTAATGTATCTTTTTTATCAATATTAATAATCATATTCGGTGCTTGCGATTGCATAAGAATTATATCACGCAGATATGCAAGCCAAAAAACGAATATATTATCAGCCTTATCTTTATTTTCATCAAGATACTTCTTCACAACGAATGCCGAACTTCTGTCTGTTGACAATACCGAAAATAAATTTTCAAGTGAGGATGTTCTCACTGATTCAAAATTTTCATCATTTATAATATTATCAGCCACTCCCGGCACACCTGCACAATACTTAATCAAAAACGGCAAGCGTTCCTTTTCTTCGGGATATTTTTCGCTTATATACTTCTCCATAATCGCGTCAGACACAGACGGAAAATGTACAAGCGTAAAACGTGATAAAATTGTCTGTAATAGGGAAGTGGAGTTTTCTGTTATCAAGATAAATACTGCGTATTCGGGCGGTTCTTCAAACGTTTTTAAAAACGTGTTTTGTGCCTCTTCGGTAAGTAAAGACGCGTCCTCAAATATATAAACCTTATGCTTTGAATTAAACGGCTTTACAGCCACATCCTCCTCAAGTTTACGCATATCTTTTGCACCGATACTTTTTTTATCGGCTTTCGGTCGAACATAAATTATATCGGGGTTTGTGTCCGCTTTTGATTCTACGCAATTCTGACAACTTCCGCAAGGTGCGACACCTGTATTTTTGCACGTCAATGCCGCCGCAAAAAGTCTGGCTGAATTGAGTACACCCAAGCCATTTTCACCCTCAAATATATACGCGTGTGAGCTTGCGCCGTTATGCACCGACTCTATTAAATTTTTCATCAAATCCTCGTGGAACGTTTCGTATCCGTACATAATCTGCTTCCTATCTACTCAAAATGAAATCAAATATCTTTTCCGCAACTTCATCTTTTGTCATCTTTTCAAGCTGAACTTCATCATCTTTTGTTATAAGCGTCACGATATTTGTATTACCGCCAAAGCCTGCACCGTCTTGTTTAAGATTATTTGCGACAATCATATCACAATTTTTCTTTTCAAGTTTCTTTCTTGAATTTTCAAGCATATTTTCTGTTTCCATAGAGAAACCGCAGATAAATTGACCGTTTTTTCTTTCACCGAGAGTTTTTAATATATCGTCCGTACGTTCAAGCTCAATCGACATATTACCGTCCTGTTTTTTTACCTTTTCACTGCTTACGTTCTTAGGTCTGTAATCAGCCACTGCCGCCGCCTTAACGATTATATCCATACTGTCGGCACGTTCTATTACCGCGTCATACATATCTTTCGCACTCTGCACCTTAACCGTATTCACAAACACAGGAGGCTCACTGTCGCATTTACCCATAACAAGCGTCACATCCGCACCTCTTAGCATTGCGTTCTTTGCAAGTGCAAAACCCATTTTTCCGCTCGAATGGTTTGTTATGAATCTCACAGGGTCGATAGCCTCTACAGTTGCACCGGCTGTAACAAGCACTTTTTTACCTGTCATATCTTTTTCAAATGCAATCTCTTTAACAATGTATTCAAACAAAAGCTCTTCATCAGGCATTCTGCCGTCACCCATATCACCGTTTGCAAGCATACCGTGTGCCGGTTCAACTATTTCATAGCCGTAATGCTTCAGCTTTTCAATGTTATCCTGCACGATAGGGTTATGGAACATATTATGATTCATAGCAGGTGACACAATTTTCTTGCAAGGACAAGCCATAACAGTGGTTGTAAGCATATCGTCGGCGATACCGTTTGCAATCTTGCCGATTACATTTGCACTCGCCGGTGCAATCATAACCACGTCCGCCTCTTTTGCAAGTGCAACGTGTTCAACGCTGAATTCAAAATTACGGTCAAATGTATCTATAAGGCATTTATGCTTTGTCAATGTTTCAAAAGTTATGGGATTTATAAAATTAGTTGCGTTCTGCGTCATAAGCACGTGTACTTCGCAATGCTGTTTTACAAGCATTCTTGCAAGATTTGCGATTTTGTACGCCGCAATACTTCCCGTAACTCCAAGCACGACTGTTTTTCCTTTGAGCATACTAATCCTCCGTTCAAATTATATTTATATACATTCTTCTATTATAGCACAATTTTTCATATAAATAAATATCAAATTCACAAGAAACGGAGGAAAGTATATGAATTATATTTGGTGCTTGATGATTATTGTGTCGATAGTTGTGTCAATTTTTAACGGCACTGTCGACCAAACTATAAACGGTGCGTTTGAGGGTGCGAAAAGTGCCGTTTTTACGGTATTGTCATTTGCGGGAGTTATGTGCTTTTGGACGGGTATTATGAAAATTGCCGAAAATGCGGGATTGTCACAGAAATTAGAGAAATTATTAAAACCTATAATAAACTTCCTGTTTCCCAATGCAGGACAAAACGCAAAAAAATATATTGCCGTGAATATGAGTGCCAACATACTCGGAATGGGCAACGCCGCTACGCCTATGGGCATAAAGGCTATGCAATGTCTTGACAAGGAAAACAACAATCCACTTTACACATCAAAAAATATGTGTATGCTTGTCGTTTTGAACACCACGTCCGTACAGCTTATACCCACAACAATAATCGCTCTGCGAGTCGCGTCAGGCTCTGCAAATCCGTTTTCGGTTATTCTGCCGATTTGGATTTCTTCATTCACCGCCGCATTTATTGCTTTAACACTGACAAAATTACTATATAGGGAGTAAAATATGATTTATGTAATACCGCTCATAATTGCACTTGTTCTTATAACCGCAATGATAAAAAAACTTCCGTCATACGAACTTTTTATAGATGGGGCAGAGGAGGGAATGAAAATAGTATCAGGCATATTTCCGCCGCTTGTAGCGGTGCTTACCGCCGCATATATGCTCCGTGCGTCAGGCACGCTTGACCTTATAGTATCACTTCTTTCACCTATCACAAATTTAATTCCTGCCGAAGTTATGCCTTTGGCGCTTATCCGTCCAATATCGGGCAGCGGTGCAACGGGCATACTTACCGAAATTTTAAACAATTACGGTGCCGACAGCGAAGTCGGTCGAATTGCCTCCGTTATAATGGGTTCGACTGAAACAACTTTCTACTGTCTTTGTGTATATTTTGCGAAAACAAGGGTAAAACATAACTTGAAAGCTGTTCCTTTTGCGGCTGTCGGTGACATAGTTGGCATATTGACGGCGGCTATTTTGATTAAGTTGGTAAAATTTTAACGAATTTTAATTATATACTTGAAAAACAGATAATTTTTATATATAATATAATCAAGAAAAATCGGATAATTTTGTCCGCATAAAAAAGGAGAAATTGACTATGTACAACAAATTAACAGTTGAAGATGTTGATGTAAAAGGCAAAAAGGTTTTAGTACGTTGTGACTTTAACGTGCCGCTTGACGCTGACGGTAATATCACAGACGAAAACCGTATTGTAGGTGCACTTCCTACAATTAAGTATCTTATAGATAACGGAGCAAGAGTTATTCTTTGCTCACATATGGGTAAGCCAAAGGGTGAGCCTGTTCCATCACTTTCTCTTGCACCTGTTGCAAAGAGTCTTTCAGAAAAGCTTGGCAAAGAAGTTGTTTTTGCCGCTGACGATAACGTAGTAGGCGACAACGCTAAAAAGGCTGTTGCAGAAATGAATGACGGTGATGTTGTTCTTCTTCAAAACACTCGTTACAGAAAAGAAGAAACAAAGAACGAAGAAGCTTTTTCAAAAGAACTTGCCTCACTTGCTGATTTGTTCGTAAATGACGCATTCGGTACAGCTCACAGAGCTCACTGCTCAAACGTAGGTGTATCTTCAATTCTTAAGCCGGCTGTTGCAGGTTACCTAATCGAAAAGGAAATCAACTTCCTCGGTAACGCAGTAAACAATCCTGTAAGACCGCTTGTAGCTATTCTTGGCGGAAGTAAAGTTTCTTCAAAGATTTCAGTTATTGAAAATCTTTTAAAGAAAGTAGACAAGCTAATCATCGGCGGCGGTATGGCTTACACATTCTTTGCGGCACAAGGCAAGACAACAGGTACATCACTTCTTGAACCTGATTACATTGACTATGCCAAGAAAATGCTTGACGAGGCAGGCGACAAGCTACTTCTTCCTGTTGATACAGTAGTTGCTAAAGAATTTGCAAACGACGCCGAATCACAAGTTGTTGAAGGTAATATTCCTGACGGCTGGATGGGTCTTGACATCGGTCCTAAGACAATCGAACTTTACAAGGATGCTCTTAAAGACGCAAAGACAGTTGTTTGGAACGGTCCTATGGGCGTATTTGAAATGCCAAACTTCGCAAAGGGTTCAAATACAATAGCTCAGGCTCTTGCCGATCTTGACGCTACAACAATCATCGGCGGCGGTGACAGTGTTGCTGCAGTAAACCAAGCAGGTCTTGGCGATAAGATGAGCCACATCTCAACAGGCGGCGGTGCATCAATGGAATTTCTTGAAGGTAAAGAACTTCCTGGTATCGCAGCTTTGACAGATAAATAATTATTGTGACAGGGCGGTCATTGACCGCCTCTCACCATATTTTAAATATTCCGTAGAGTGACTGTCTGTCACTTATAATTAAACTACAAAAGGAGAAATTACAATGGGAAAATATATAATTGCCGGTAACTGGAAGATGAACAAGCTTCCGTCAGAAACATATGATTACATCAAAGAAGTAATCGACGCAACAAAGGGTTCAGAATGTGAAGTAGTTTGCTGTACACCGTTCGTATGCCTACCACAGGCTGTTGAAGCCGCTAAGGGTTCACACGTTAAAATCGGTGCTGAAAACCTACACTTTGAGGACAAGGGTGCTTTCACAGGTGAAGTAAGTGCAGAAATGCTTAAAGACCTTGGTGTTGACTATGTTATCATGGGTCACAGCGAAAGACGTGAATACAACAACGAAACTGATGAAACAGTTAATCTAAAGGCTAAAAAGGCTCTTGAAAAGGGTCTTATTCCTATAGTTTGCTGCGGTGAAAGTCTTGAACAGCGTGAAGCCGGTATCACAATGGACTGGATTGCTATTCAAATCAAGAAGGCATTTGCCGGAATCAGTGCTGACGACGCTAAGAAAGTTGTCGTTGCATACGAGCCAATCTGGGCTATCGGTACAGGCAAGACTGCTACTGACGACCAAGCTGAAGAAGTTTGCGGCGGTATCAGAGAATTACTTGAAAACCTTTACGATACTGAAACAGCAAAGGCTATTACTATTCAATACGGCGGCAGCATGAATCCTAAGAACTGTGCAGGACTTCTTGCTAAGCCAAACATTGATGGTGGTCTTATCGGCGGTGCATCTCTAAAGAGTGCTGACTTCGCTGTTATCACAAAGGCAGCTAAATAATGATTTTACAAAAGGGCAGGCATTATTGCCTGTCCTATTTTTAAACATAAAGGAGTAATTACTTATGGCAAAGAAACCAATCGCATTAATTATTATGGACGGTTACGGCATTAACCAAAATACAGAGGGTAATGCTATCGTAGCGGCAAAGAAACCTCATCTTGACAAGCTTTTAGCCGAATACCCACATTCACAGCTTTCTGCAAGCGGTCTTGACGTCGGTCTTCCTGACGGTCAAATGGGTAACAGTGAAGTAGGTCACACAAATATCGGTGCCGGCAGAATTGTTTATCAAATGCTTGTTAAGATTTCAAAAGACATTAACGACGGTAAAATTTATGAAAACAAGGCTCTTTCAGACGCTATGGACGCCGCTAAAGCTAACGGCAAGTCACTTCACCTTATGGGACTTCTTTCAAACGGCGGTGTACACAGCCACAACGAACACCTTTACGGTCTGTTAAAGATGGCTAAGAAAAAAGGTATTGAAAACGTATATGTTCACACATTCCTTGACGGTCGTGACGTTCCTCCTACATCAGGTGCCGAATTTATGGCTGAACTTGAAAAAGAAATTAAAGAAATCGGCGTAGGCTCTGTCGCTACAATTATGGGCAGATTTTACGCTATGGACAGAGATAACGCTTGGGACAGAGTCGAAAAGGCTTACAAAGCTATGGTTGACGGCGAAGGCATACAGGAAACAGACGCTGTTACAGCCGTTAAAAACTCATACGCAAATGACGTTACAGACGAATTTGTTATTCCGACTGTTGTTGACAAAAACGGTATGATTAAAGAGGGCGACAGTGTTATTTTCTTCAACTTCCGTCCTGACAGAGCAAGACAGATTACAAGAACTTTTGTTGACCCTGACTTCACTGGCTTTGAAAGAAAGTATTTTCCTGTAAACTTCGTTTGCATGACTCAATATGACGAATCAATGCCAAATGTAACTGTAGCATATCCGCCGGAAACTCTTGAAATGACATTCGGAGAATACATCAGTAAGAAAGGTCTTACACAGCTTAGAATTGCCGAAACACAGAAGTATGCACACGTTACATTCTTCTTCAACGGCGGTGAAGAAAAGCAATTTGACGGTGAGGAAAGAATACTTATCAAGTCACCTGACGTTGCAACTTTCGATATGAAACCTGAAATGAGTGCTTATGAAGTTACTGACGCAGTTGTTGACGCAATCAATTCGGACAAGTTTGATGTTATCATTCTTAACTATGCTAACTGTGATATGGTCGGTCACACAGGTATTATGGAAGCGGCTGTTAAGGCAGTTGAAGCCGTTGACGAGTGTGTAGGCAGAATGGTTGACGCTATTCTTGCAAAGGGCGGACAAGCTATCATCACTGCCGATCACGGTAACGCTGACTGCTTAATCGACCCTGTTACAAAAGCTCCGTTTACAGCTCATACAACTAACCCTGTTCCTATGATTCTTGTAGGTGCAGGCGATGTTAAAGTTAAGAACGGCAGACTTTGTGACCTTTGCCCGACTATGCTTGACCTTATGGGACTTGAAAAACCTGAACAAATGACAGGTGAGAGTCTTATTGTAAAATAATTTTTGATATATTAGAGTGTCGAATTCAATCGGCACTCTTTTTTCTTTAAATTTCCACTTGTTATATTGCTGTTTATACTATATAATTAGCGGTGAGGAGGGATATGATATGAAAAAAATAGCAGCACTTTTTTTATCACTGATGATTATGTCACCGACGGTTTTTGCCGATGATGATATAACGGTATATCTAAACGAAGATGAATTAATATTTGAGCAGTCACCAATAATACAAAACGATTCAACTCTTGTACCGTTCAGAGCGATATTTGAAAATCTTGATATGGTTGTACAGTGGTTTGGCGACGAACAGCGTGTAACGGCTCAAAAAGACGATTTAACCATAACTTTGTTTATAAACGAAAATACGATGTATGTCAATGATACGTCTGTCGAGCTTAATACGCCCCCTATAATCTACAATGATTACACCCTTGTACCGTTAAGGGCTGTATCGGAATCGGCCGGTGCAGAGGTATTTTGGGACGGTGACACGCATACAGTTTATATTGAAACCGATAATGAAAGTGATTTTGATGATTGGGGATATGAAGTTCTGAATCTCGTAAACGAAGAACGTGCAAAATATAATGTTGCACCGTTAAAATGGGACGATTCGCTTGCCGCTCTTGCCGAAAGTCACTGTGAAGATATGATAGACAGAAACTTCTTTGCACACAATACTCCTGACGGACAAACTCCGTTTGACAGAATGAAAGCCGCAGGGATATCATATTCTTCGGCAGGGGAGAATATAGCCGCAGGTCAATCTTCACCGCAAAATGTTATGGATTCTTGGATGAATTCACCGGGACACCGCAAAAATATATTAAATCCCGATTTTGAATATATAGGTGTAGGACTTGCACGAGGAGGATCATACGGTATTTATTGGGCACAGGAATTTGCAACGTTTAAATAATGTAATAAAAAAATAATATTTTTCCTATTGACACATACAATTAATAGTGGTAGTATAATAATATATAAGCAAGGTAGAGGTGCGCTTGTGTATCAGTATGTATACGGAGATATGCAATTATCTTTGATGTATACAGAAAGGACACAGTGCCGAAGTTTGAATATTATTGCGGATATTCATTCTGGGCATATCGTTAATAGCGGTATGACTGTCATCGTAAGGTGGGGAGCTATCGCTGTTTTTGTTATATGCAAACATAGCAGTAGTTTCTGACTACTGCTTTTTATTTTATAAAAAACAAAGGAGAGTCAAAATGAAAGACAATTACAAAGTAGGTATTATAGGTGCAACAGGTATGGTTGGACAGCGTTTTATTACACTTCTTAACGACCACCCATGGTATACAATCGAAGTGCTTGCAGCATCTCCGAGAAGTGCCGGCAAGGCTTATAAAGACGCCGTAGGCGCTAAATGGGCTATGGACGAAGAAATTCCTGCATCAGTAGCAGATATGGTTGTTATGGACGCTACAAACGACGTTGAAAAAATTGCAGAAAAGGTAGATTTCGTATTCTGTGCAGTTGATATGAAAAAAGATGAAATCAAAGCTCTTGAAGAAAGATATGCTAAGGCTGAATGCCCTGTTGTTTCAAACAACTCTGCTCACCGTCATACTCCTGACGTTCCGATGATTATTCCGGAAATCAACCCTCAGCACATTGAAATTATTCCTGCTCAGCGTGAAAGACTTGGTACAAAGAGAGGTTTTATCGCAGTTAAGTCAAATTGCTCTCTACAATCATATTTGCCTGCAATGGCTGTTGTTAATATGAAGTACCCAATCGACCACGCTCTTGTAACAACTTATCAAGCTATTTCAGGTGCAGGTAAGACTTTTAAGACATGGCCGGAAATGGTTGACAACCTAATCCCATACATCGGCGGAGAAGAAATGAAGTCAGAAGTTGAGCCTAACAAGGTACTTGGTAAAATTGAAGGTAAAGAAATCGTTCCTTCAACCGAATTGCAAATCGAATGCCAAACATACAGAGTTCCTGTATCAAACGGTCACACAGCCGCTATATTCTTCTCATTCAAAGACAGTGCAAACAAGCCGTCTGTAGAAGAAATCGAAAAAATGTGGGCAGAATACAAAGGTGTTCCTCAGGAACTTAACCTACCTCACGCTCCAAAGCAGTTTATTCACGTTTACACTGAAAAGGACGCTCCTGATCAGCCTCAAATTAAGACTGCCCGTGAAATCGACGGCGGTATGGCTATTTCATGCGGACGTTTGAGAGAATCAACACAATACGATTATAAGATGGTTTCTATGAGCCACAATACTCTAAGAGGTGCTGCAGGCGGTGCGGTTCTTCTTGCTGAACTACTTACAGCTAAGGGTTATATGGATTAATTTTAAATTTTATTGAAAGGAATTGATTTAATATGTCTAAGACATTACCTTTTACAGGTTCCGGCGTTGCCATTATTACGCCGTTTGACGGCTTAAAGACAAATTATGATGAACTCGGAAAATTAATTGAATATCATATTGAAAACAATACAGACGCAATTATAATTTGCGGTACAACAGGTGAGGCATCTACTATGCCTGACGAAGAACATCTTGCAGCTATCAAGTACACTGTTGAAAAAGCGGCAGGCAGAATTACTGTCATTGCCGGTACAGGTTCAAATGATACTGCTCACGCAATCGAGCTTTCAAAGAAAGCCGAAGAATACGGTGTTGACGGAATTCTTTCTGTTACTCCGTATTACAACAAGACTACTCAAAAGGGACTTATTGCTCACTTTACGGCTATTGCCAATGCAATCAAAATCCCTGTTATCCTTTACAACGTTCCGTCAAGAACAGGTATGAGCTTTACTATCGACACTCTAAAGGAACTTGCAAAGGTTGAAAACATAGTTGCTATCAAAGAGGCAAGCGGAAACATCAGTTATATGGCTAAGGTTGCCGCAGAAGTACCTGATTTATACATTTATTCGGGTAACGATGATATGATTGTTCCTACACTTTCGCTTGGCGGTAAGGGTGTTATATCTGTTGTTGCAAACATTCTTCCTAAGGAAACTCACAACATATGTGAATACTACTTTAACGGAGAAGTGGATAAATCAAGAGATTTACAATTAAAAATGCTTGACCTTATCAACAACCTATTTATCGAGGTTAACCCTGTTCCGATTAAGACTGCTATGAATTTGTTAGGCTTCAACGCAGGCAACTTGCGTATGCCTCTTGTTGATATGGACAGTGCAAACCTTGAAAAACTAAAAAAATCTATGACTGATTTCGGTATGAAACTTGCATAAAGGAGCAACGGACTAATGACGAAAATTATTATGAACGGTTGTAACGGTAAAATGGGGCAGGTTATTACCCGTCTTGTCAGTGAGGACAATGAATGTGAGATTGTTGCAGGCTTTGACGTAAATGATTCTATTGAAAATACTTATCCTGTTTTCACAAATCCAGATGAATTTACAGGCGACGCCGATGTTATAATCGACTTTTCACACCCATCTGCTCTTACAACTGTACTAAACTACTGCAAAAAGAGAAAATTACCTGTTATTCTTGCTACAACAGGTTATACTGATGAGCAGAAAAAGGAATTTACAGAGGCATCTAAAGAAATTCCTGTATTTTTCTCTGCAAATATGAGTCTTGGTATCAATCTTATCATTGCTCTTGCAAAGAAAGCTACAAAACTTCTTGAAGGAAACTTCGATATTGAAATTGTTGAACGTCATCACAATCAAAAAATTGACGCTCCGTCAGGTACTGCTCTTGCTATTGCTGACGCTATTGACGAAACACTTTCTTATCCGGCTGAATATGTCTATGACAGACACGCAGTTCGCAGAAAGAGAAAGCCTACCGAAATAGGTATTCACGCAGTTCGCGGCGGTACTATTGTAGGTGACCATGAAGTTATCTTTGCAGGAACTGATGAAGTTATCGAATTAAAGCATAGTGCTCACAGTAAAGAAGTTTTTGCGGTCGGTGCAATTAAGGCTGCAAAGTTTATGAGTGACAAACCTGCCGGAATGTACAATATGAATGATTTAATCAGTACACTGTAAGACAGCATTACTACAAAAAAAGAGGCTTTCGAGCCTCTTTTTTAATACATTTCATCAGCTATATTTACAATTTCAATACCCACATTTTCCGCATTACGAAGCGTAAAACCTGTTCCGCTTTTCTGCATAAGGCAAAATGCAATACAAAATGATGAATCTTTAATCATCTTCAAATTTCTCAATTTCATACAATCGTCCGTATACACGCTTTCGGTAATGTAAATTATCTTATCGGCTTTTGAAAGTACCATTCTATATCTGAATTGTTCGCTCTCTTTCCACATTTTACTCTGACCGTAACAGGGAAGGTACATAACAAGTTTTATATTCTGATATTTTTCACGCATTTCAATTACAGTTTCTGCGGCTATTGTATCAAAACCAAGTGCACCGCCGTCTATAAACGTATTAACACCGTATTCGGTAATCATTTTTTCTATATTCTCGGCAAGTTGTGCCTTTACAATTTCAATTTTTGATTGTGCTATTTTTCTGTGTCCCGTAAAAAAGCACGTCTTGCTCTTATCCATAAAATCACCTCTGAAATATTATACACTTATGATATGATTTTTTCAAGTGTTATCTTACCAAAAAATACATTGAGCCGACAACCGTTACAAACGCAAGAACAAACAAACTTATACCGCCTAATTTATTATTATCCTTTAAATTATATACTCCGTAGCTGACTACTGAAGTAGTACATACTAAAATTACCATTATAACCAATACATTTCTTACCATTTTATTCCCTCACAATCAATCCTGTTCTTCTGACTTTAAAGTCGGTACACACAGAGAATTTGTATTCGCTCCAGTCGACGTTTTTTTTGAACCAATTATATTGATTATTTGTTAAAAACTTGTATTTTACCTTTTCATTTAATTTTAAAATGTCACTATTATACTTTTTTGTAAAGTTATTTATAAATTCTGTACAAGTACTGCTCGTATAATTTGCTACATCTCTTTCAAAATCTTCGATTTTATTTTCTACATTATAGTCTGCCGGTAGAGAATAAAGGTCACTTTCTATATACAATTCTATATCAACGGTCTTTTTATCAGTATCAATTTTATATTTTGGCTTTTTCTGTTGAGTTGTTTTTACGGTTATAGGAATATCGGGAGTATCATTATTATAATAAGTAAGATAACTATAAGTATAGTCACCTTTTAACATCTTACATATTTCAGTTTCAACTTCACCAAGTTCACCGACCATTTTATCCTTTTCAAACACAGCCGCACCTATTGCTTCAGCTTTATTTTTCTTTTCAATAGCGGTCTCACCGCCAACATAGTTTTTTATATCATATTCATACTTGCTTGTATTTTTTTCGGCGTCTTTTTCTTTTTCATTTTCATCTGAATTTTTACTTTCAAAACTGTCCAAGCTCTCCGAACTACCCTCCGAACCTTCATTTTGACTGTCTTTTGACTGTCCTTTATCATCATTTTGACTGTTACCGCCTGATCCCTCAATTACACCCGCAACAGGCAATATACTATCATAGTTATCTGTATATAAACCCGTAAAAAACTCTCTTAATTGACCGTCAGGAATACCTACAAGCTGATTTTTTTGGTATATTAGCTGATAATATTGTGCAGGGTTTACCTCCATTTCAGGATTTACCGATGTCAAATAGTCATTTGCGGTCGTATTTGCCACCGCTATGAACACATCAGGTCTGATTTCTTCACTTCTCACAAGTGTTTCTATCATATCTTTAACGCCCTTTTCGGCTACTTCTTTCGAAAATACTATCAATTTTGCATGTGACATAGAAAAGCTTTTACTTACTATATTATTCGCCAAGCCGACACCGGCGTATATATTTGGTGCCTCAATAGTTACGTTATCAACTATTTCACTGCCTGCTTTTCCGCCGGATTCCGACGCTCCTCCGCTTATTTGAGTGGTGTTCGCATACTGAATTGTTATTTTATAATTATCGTCATCTGTACTGTCTATACCAAGTGCAACCACATATGCGATTTCATTCGGCTCTTTTCCTGTACAGCCTGTAAGGAGTGTTGTTAAAACGACTACTATAATAGTTATAATTATTCGTATTCTACTCACTTTCACCACTCTCCTCATTTACAGTTCGTTTGTTATATATCTTTTTTGAATAAAATCCGAACAAAATAGGCAATAAAAATGCCACGGGGTATACTATTATGTTTTCCAACCGTTCAGATTTAACCAAATCCACAACAGAACTCGGCAATACAGCCACAATTCCGCTTATTATCACAACAGGAAGTATAAGCGGTTTATAATATTTAAGGTCAAATGTTATCTGCCACACATAACACAGTGCATATACATAAATTGATGAATATATAAGCACAAGAATTGACCATACAAATTGGAATATTACCTCAAATCTGCTGAAAAAGTTACCCAAATGTATCACTCTTGACAGTTGATACACGGGAATCATAAATTCTCTTGAAACCGGATAAGGATAAATTAAGCAATATGACAGTAAAATAACTACTCCGATAGTTGCACTTATATAAATTGCTCTCCAACCGCTCTTTTTTGCCTCTGAAGAATTTTCACAATAGGGAAGCAGAATGTTCAACAGCAATATATCCGAAAACAGTGAAATTGTATTTATTCCTTTGACCATTATACTATAAACCCCGTTGCCTAGTATCGGAAATATATTATTTATATTGAAATACGGTATCAAAAGTATCAACGACAGCAGCAACACTATTCCGGCAAGCGGCATAAACATATTATTTACTCTTGCTATCGGTTCAAGACCTATATATGCACCTATTCCTATAGCAAGCATAAAAATAGGTATTATAAATTCTATTTTGAAGTCCTGCAAGAGTACAATTTTGACTGTTTCGGGAAAAATTCTTATAATTGACGAATAATTTATCAATAAAACTACAAAAACAACAACTCCGACTATTATTTTAAGCCACTTTTTGCCTGTCATTTCAGCAAGCTGTATTATATTTTTATTACTTCTGTATAGTTTGGTTGTAATCCAAAACAGTCCTATTACAATCAACGTATTGTATATACACTCTATCCATGCTGCATTTCCGCTGTTTATAATCATTATTTTAGGAAATGTCAAGAGCATTTTTACCGATATTACATTAATGAGCAGTGTCGTCATTTTCTTTCTGTCTATCATAACTACTCCTTCTAATGTTTCACGTGAAACATTTATCGTGTATTCTTTTTTATTTTCCAATTACGGCTTATCTTCGGTTCTTCTGTATTTTTTTTGGTTTTTAAAAAATCCGGACGATGTTCTTTCTTCCATATAGGATTTTCAAATATAGAATTAGTCATACTTCTGTTATTAACCTTTGGAATAGGGGATAAATACGGTACTCCGAAACTTGTTTGCTTTGCAACATACAAGCTATATATGAAAATACCTATTGCAATTCCGTAAAAGCCCATTACAGCCGCCAAAGCTATAAAAGCAAGTCTTAAAATTCGATAACCCCAACTAAGTGAATAATCTGAAGTTGCAAATGAACCGATACCTGTTATAGCTATAATTATAATCATAATCGGACTTACTATTTTTGCACTGACTGCGGCTTGTCCTAAAATCAAACCTCCGACAATACCCAGTGTTGAGCCTATTGGGTTAGGCATTCGTATTCCTGCCTCTCGTATCATTTCAAACGATATATCCATTAACAAAAGTTCCACTATACTTGAAAAAGGTACATTTTCTCTTGCCGCACTGATCGAATATAACAAATAAGTCGGTATTATTTCTTGATGAAACAACGTTATAGCAAGGTATAATCCGGGAAGCAGAATAGACAAGAACATCGCTAACATTCTGATTATTCGTGACATATTTGCATACGGTACACGCAAGTAATCATCAGAAACTGCGTGAGTAAGTTCAAAAGCGTTTGTCGGCATTATCAATGCTCTCGGACTGCCGTTTAAAATCAGTACAACACGTCCTTCTGTCAATGCTCGTGCTGCCCTATCCGGTCGTTCCGTTGCAAAAATGTGGCTTGTAAGCGAAAAAGTCTTATCTTCAAGCATCATTGCAACTTCTTCGATTGCAATTACATACTGTATATTGATACTGTTAATCCGTCTTCTCACTTCGTCAACCATATCACTGTTAGCAATATCGGAAATATACAACATTACACCTCTTGTTTTGCTGACACTTCCGATTTTAATACCTTCCGCAATAAGTTTTTCACTTTTAATTATTTTTCTGACAAGAGCAGTATTATTTCTAAGCATTTCTGCAAATGCCTCTTGCGGTCCGTAAATAGACTGTTCATTTTCAGGTTTACCGATACTTCGCGTACCCCATTCACGAACATCAAGTGAAAAACCTTTTGAAAAACCGTCTACAAACACAGCACAACCACCAAAATTAACTTCTTCAAATATAGTATCCATACTGTTTGTAGTTATTGCCTGCGAATGTGCAATAAATCTGTCTATTATTTCAGTTTCATAACTGTATATCTTGTCATCTGAAAAGTAGGGGATTTCAAGCAATGTCTTTATTATCGCCAAATCAACCATATCTGTACTTACCATACCGTCGATAAATACGATAAATGCTTTGCGTCCCTCTTTTAAAACAAGCTCGCGTATTACTATATCGTTATTAATAGGTACGTTAAATCTGTTTCGTACATATGAAATGTTTTCTTCATAACTTTTTGATACAGTATCATTTGCGGTTGTTTCGGTTTTCTCATCTCGCACATCGTATTCTATATCGTTACTTTTATTTTTCAACTTAAAATCATTTTCTTGAGCAGTAGGAGAGAATATCACATAATCTTTTATTTTTCTAAATAAACTGTTCATTTTAATCCTCCGTTAAATATATCATATATATTATGGTATCACTTTTTGAAAATTATACATATGTTTCACGTGAAACATTACATTTGTGTTAAATCTTCAATATGTTTCACGTGAAACATTTACAAATAAAAATTTTATGATATAATGATATATAGAAATAAATTAAAAAGTGGAGATTATTATGACAAAAATAATTGCAATAACAAATCAAAAGGGTGGTGTCGGTAAAACAACCACTTCTGTTAATCTGTCATCATGTCTTGCATATGAAAATAAAAAAACTCTGCTTATAGACTGCGACCCTCAAGGTAATTCGACAAGCGGTCTTGGTATTGAAAAAGATGATTATGAATTATCAATTTATGATTGTTTTGTTGACAGTTCTAAAACAAAAGACGCTGTAATCAAGACAAAATATAATAATTTGTATGTCATTCCGTCATCTTCAGACCTTTCTGCCGCTGAAATTGAGCTTGCATATGAAGATAAGCGTGAGTTTTTCTTGAAAAATGCCATTGATATGATTAAAGAAAACTTTGACTACATTATAATAGATTCACCTCCTGCACTCGGAATGATTACTATTAACATTATGACTGCGTCAGATTCCGTATTAATTCCGATACAATGCGAATACTATGCACTTGAGGGTTTAAGTCAGCTTATTACCACAATTAAGACAATCAAAAAGAAACTTAATCCGCAAATTGAAATTGAAGGTGTTCTCGGAACTATGTATGACGGCAGAACAAATCTTTCAATACAGGTGCTTGACGAAGTTAAAAAATACTTTCCGGATAAGGTTTATAAAACCATTATTCCGCGAAATGTTCGTTTAAGTGAATCACCTTCTTTCGGTGAGCCTATAATAAACTATGACAGAACCTCTAAAGGTGCAGACGCATATATGGCTCTGGCAAAGGAAGTTATACGAAACAATAAATAACTTAATTAATGTCAGTAAAGGAGTGAGCATATGGCTAAAAAAGGTTTAGGCAAAGGTCTTAATTCTCTTTTTAATGAAGAAGATATTGAAGAAGTTACTTCCGATATTACTAAATCTTCAGAGGGGGACATAAAAAAAGTGCGTATGTCCCTGATTGAGCCTAACAAAAAACAACCAAGACGTCATTTTGACGAAGAAAAAATAACGGCTCTTGCAGATTCTATTAAGGAACACGGACTTATTCAACCTATTATAATAACACCGTCCGACAATAATATGTATAAAATCGTTGCCGGTGAAAGACGTTGGAGAGCCGCAAAAAAGGCAAATTTAAAAGAAATTCCGGCAGTTATAAGAAAATACAGTGAAGAACAGGTTGCCGAAATTGCTTTGATTGAAAATTTGCAGCGTGAAAATCTAAATCCGATTGAAGAGGCTATCGGTTATAACTTATTGATGGACGAATTTAATCTTACTCAAGAACTTATAAGTCAAAGAGTAGGAAAGAGCAGAAGTGCAATCGCCAATTCATTAAGACTTTTGTCACTTGAGGACGAAATTCAGAAAATGCTTATTTTAGGTACTTTAACAAGCGGTCACGCACGTGCGATACTTTCGCTTGACGATAAAGAACTGCGAATAGCACTTTCAAAACGTATTATCGAAGATAACTTAAATGTAAGACAAGCCGAGGCTCTTGCAAAGCAACTTCAAAAGAAAAAGCCACAGAAGAAAAAGTCTGAAAAAACGGCCTATGACATTGAAATCGAGAAGATACAAAATACATTATCTTCTGCAATGGGTACAAAAGTCAGAATCAATCATACCGCTAAAAAAGGTAAAATTGAAATTGAATATTACGGAAACGAAGATTTAGAACGTGTTCTTGGATTTTTTAATATAAAAGGAGAATAAGAATGAATATTGATACAAATACACTTATTTTTATTGCTCTTGCAATAATGATGATACTTATAGTTATTTGTTTCATCTGCAACAGCATTAATTCATCAAAAATCAACACACTTATGGATTATTCCGATGAAGGCGATATTATAAGTGCTTTAAAAGATTATTACGATAAAGTTGATGATTTATCAAAGACTGTAAATGATACATCAGACGCGGTTTTGATGTCACGACTTGCAAATTGTGAAAATGATTCTAACATTTCACTAAAAAAGGTAGCTGTTGTTAATTTTGATGCATTTGACGATGTTACAGGAAAACTAAGCTTTGCACTTGCTATTTTGAATAACAACAACGACGGTATCATTTTAACATCGCTTTACGGACACAATTCATGCAATACATATGTGCGTGAAATTGTCGGCGGTCAAACACCTATAAAACTTCTTGATGAAGAAAATGCTGCACTTGAAAATGCAAAAAGTAAACTAAAGAGGACTGAAAACAATGGCTAATAAGAATGATAACAAATCTATGTTTCTCTACACTGCTTTAATATTTATAGTTGCGGTATTGCTGATTATTTTTTCGTTTTTAGGTCAGACAAATATGCAAAAAAATCAGCCGCAAGTTAGTGAATCACCGGATAAAGAAATGAGTATTTCCGAAAAGGCATCAATACTTAGTGAAGAAAATACAGTTTTACTGGAAAATAACAGTAATCTAAAAAAAGAAAATCAAGAATTATCCGAAGAAAATATACAGCTTAAATCTGATAATGAATCACTCGTACAAAAACAGTCACAAAATGATTTATTACTAAGTGCAAATGGTTATTTTACACTCGGTAATAATTCAATGGCACTTGAAACGCTTGATAAAGTTAATTACAACGATCTTTCAAGTGACCAAAAAATTATATACGATAACATTAAAAATAATATAAATTAAAGAAAGGATAAATTTAAGATGTTAGACATTAAAGTATTAAGACAAGAACCTGAACGTATAAAGGAGGCTTTAAAAAAGCGTTTCAATCCGCTTGATATTGAGCCTGCTATAGAACTTGATAAGCAAAGACGTGCAATTCTTGCAGAAGTTGAACAGAAAAAAGCTAAACAAAACGAAATTACAAAGCAAATTCCTCAAATGAAGAAAAACGGTGAAAATACAGACCAAATTTTTGCCGAAATGAAGGAATTGAGTAATGATATTAAAGCTGACGATGAAAAGGTAAGGGATATTGACGAACAGCTAAGAAACTTTATGCTAAGGATTCCTAATATTCCTAATCCTGAAGTTCCGGTAGGTAAGGACGATACAGAAAATGTTGAACTTAGAAAGTTCTCTGAACCGAGAAAGTTTGATTTTGAACCAAAGGCTCACTGGGATATCGGTACAGACCTTGATATTCTTGATTTTGAACGCGGTACAAAAATTGCCGGTACTCGTTTCACAGTATATAAAGGTCTTGGTGCAAGACTTGAAAGAGCCGTTATTCAGTTCTTCCTTAATACTCACACAGAAGAATCGGGCTATACTGAAATCTTCCCACCGTATATGGTAAACAGAGCATCAATGACAGGTACAGGTCAGCTTCCTAAATTTGAAGAGGACGCATTTAAGGTTGTAAACAACGGCTTCTTCCTAATTCCTACGGCAGAAGTTCCTGTAACAAATCTTCACAGAGATGAAATTCTAAGCGGTGACCAACTTCCTATTAAATATACAGCTTACTCAGCATGTTTCAGAGCAGAGGCAGGCAGTGCAGGCCGTGACACAAGAGGTCTTATCAGACAGCACCAATTCAACAAAGTTGAACTTGTTAAGTTTGTAAAGCCTGAAACAAGCTATGACGAACTTGAAAAACTTACAAACGACGCTGAAAAGCTACTTCAAAAGCTTGGACTTGCTTACAGAGTTGTATGCTTGTCAACAGGTGACCTTGGTTTCTCGTCGGCTAAGACATATGATATTGAAGTATGGATGCCAAGCTACGGCAGATATGTTGAAATTTCTTCATGCTCAAACTTTGAAGATTATCAGGCAAGACGTGCTAACATCAAATATAAGGAAACACCGAAGGATAAGGCTCAATTTGTTCATACACTTAACGGCTCAGGTCTTGCAGTCGGCAGAACTGTTGCCGCAATTCTTGAAAATTATCAGAATGAGGACGGTACTGTAACAGTTCCTGAAGTTCTTGTTCCTTATATGGGTACAGATAAGATTTCTAAGTAATTTTGATTTTTGTAAATAGGCAAGCCATGGCTTGCCTATTATTGTATTTATCAACATTACAAAACAGTCAAAATTAATTTTTCCACGTTTGTGTTGATAACCTATATTGTGTTTGTAATATTTCTGTAACACAAGATATAATTGTGGTATTATGTAAACTAATTTATGGTTAAATTTGACTTATCAACACCTTAATTTTACCACTTATCCACTCAAAAATGACGTAGACAAGCCATTTATTTTGAGTTATCCACGTTATCCACACAGTTATCCACACAGTGTGTCAACATTACCGTTTATAAAAAATCGCGTAGATATGCGATTTTTTAAGGTTTACATTTTAATATTACACTATTTTTACAAATATTATGCAGATATGTGGAAAAAGTGCGGATAACTGATGATAACTTACCGCAAATTACGGTTTTAAGGCGTTTTTTGGTGTTTATAACACCTTGAAAGTTATCCACACTGTGTGTATAACTTGTAGGATAACCGTATAAACTAATTTATTTGAATCTCGGAGGTAATTATTTATGATTACACCACGTTTAAAATGTATAATAGACCATACAAAAGGGAATAGAATCGCTGATATTGGTACTGACCACGCATATATTCCTATTTATCTTGTTGAAAATGATTTAGCCGAATACGTTATTGCAGGCGATGTAAGACAAGGACCGGTTGATATTGCAAAGGCTAATGTTGAAAAGCATAAACTTTCTGATAAAATTGAGGTAAGGCTTGGCAGCGGTCTTTCAGTTATTGAAAAAGGTGAGGTTGACACCGTTATAATTGCCGGTATGGGCGGTCAGCTTATCAGTGAGATTTTAAGTGCAGATATAGAAAAGGCGAGAGAATGTAATCTTGTACTTCAACCGATGAATGCACAATATGAGCTTAGAAAGTATCTTATTACAAACGGCTTTTCTATTACGGACGAAGATATTGCCATTGAGGGATTTAAGGTTTATAATATAATGAATGTTATAAATAAACCTCAAAAGGAATTTGATAACGATATTGAATATCATTTACCGAAATATCTTGTAAATCATAAGTATTATAAAAATCTCTATGATAAAAAACATCGTGAATTTTTCAAGGTTATAACAGGTCTTGAAAATTCAAAAGACGTTGATGAGGATAAACTCAATAAATATAAATACTGGCTAAAGGAATTGAATAAATATGAAAGCTAAAGAAATAATTAAAATAATTGAGAATATATGTCCCGAAAGATTGGCGTATTCATGGGATAATGTCGGTCTTTTGTGTGGTGATGAAAATAAGGACGTAAAAAAGGTATTTGTAACGCTTGATACTAATATCAATACCATTAAAGAGGCTATATCAAAAAATGCCGATATGATTGTTTCACATCACCCAATACTGCTTGGCGGTATAAAGAGAATTGATTATTCCACATCTGTGGGACAAATGCTTAAATTGCTTATTGAAAATAATATACCGCTTTTCGCCGCTCATACTAATATGGACACAGCTAAAGGCGGTATAAATGATAAACTTGCCGAAATGTTTGAACTTACAGATGTTAAAATTCTTGATCAACATACCGATGATTTTTCGGCAGGTTTGGGACGATACGGCAGACTTGAAAAAAAGATTAAATTCGGTGATTTTGCAGAACATTGTAAAAAGATACTCGGCACACCTTTTTTGCGTGTTTCCGGCGATTTTGAAAAGAATATTAATACAGTTGCGGTTGCATCGGGCAGCTGCAGTGAAATTATTCCGCTTGCATATAAAAAGGGTGCGGACGTTATTATAACGGGTGATATGAAGTATCATAATATGATTGATATGACCGAACTTGGAATATGCGTCATTGACGCAGGTCATTATCCTACTGAAATATGTGTTATGGATATATTTGAAGATATTTTGAAGGATACTGATATTGAGATAATAAAATCAGAAAATAAGGATATTTTTAAACTTGTTTGACATAATTTAAAATATATTGTATAATATTTTAAGAGTAAGTCAGATAATCGCGCCGTTTACGGTGAGGAAAGTCCGGGCTTCACAGAGCAGGGTGCCGGCTAACGGCCGGTAAAGGTGACTTTAAGGATAGTGCAACAGAAAATAAATGCCTTGATTTATTAAGGTGATTGTGGAAATGTGCGGTAAGAGCGCACAGGGAAGATGGCAACTGAATTCCCGTGTAAACCCCACCTGAAGCAACTTTGGGAATGTTAAGCTTGCTCGGCGTGTTCCCTTGAAAGGCTTGAGCGTATAGGTAACTGTACGTCGAGATAGATGATTATCTAATACAGAACCCGGCTTATAGATTTGCTCATTTTAAGAAATGCCTTTAGGCATTTCTTTTTTTATTCCACCACTCCGTCACTTCGTGACACCTCTCCTCAAGGAGAGGCTTTTGTACGGCTCCCATTAAAGGGAGCCGGTGAAGCAGTCGACTGTGGGGTGGCTTGTTCATATTTTCATATGACTGTCATTTTTTATCGTATCGTTTTCCACCACTCCGTCACTTTGTGACACCTCTCCTCAAGGAGAGGCTTTTTTACGGCACCAATTGAGGGGGAGCCGGCAACGCAGTTGACTGTGGGATGGCTTTTTATAACTTTAATACGAGCTTACTTATTTTTTAACTTGTCATAAATACATCGTTCGTATGGGGACATCACCCACAACGTCCCTTTTTATCTAACCTTTTTCTTTCCGTAGGGGCGATCATTGGTCGCCCCTTTTATACTTTCACACTTGGGCGGCCAATGAACGTCCCTACGATTATTTTTACTCCACGAAAAAAAGGGATTATCGTGGATAATCCCTTTTAATCATATCACCATACCACCGTCAACGTTGACAACCTGACCTGTTATAAAATCCGCATTTTCACTTGCAAGAAATCTTACCGTCTTTGCAATCTCCTCCGGTTTACCGAGTCGTTCAAGCGGTGTTTCTTCACAAAGGCAATCAAAATCTTCTTTTGTCAAATGGCTGTTCATTTCAGTTTCAATAACTCCGGGTGCAACACAATTTACGCATATACCCGATGGTCCCAACTCCTTTGCAAGTGCTTTTGTAAAGCCTATAACCGCCGCCTTTGCGGCACTGTAATGAACCTCACAGCTGCCTCCGGTAACACCCCACATTGACGAAATATTAATAATTTTACCGCTATGTTTATAAATCATATCATCAACAAAAGCTTTTGTAACGAGATACATACTTTTCATATTCACATCAAACATTCTGTCCCAATCATTTTCAGTTATATCTGTAAACAGTTTTTGTTGTGAAATACCTGCATTATTCACAATTACATCTATTTTACCGTAATTTGTGTGAATAAATTCAGCCATATCATTTACTTGTTTAGAGTCTGAAACATCTGCTTTTACTATAACCGCACCTGTTTCATTTTTTATCTTTTCCGCCTCATCACTGCTTTTGTTATAATTCAAAAACACTCTGTATCCGTTATTTGAAAATTCATATACACAAGCCTTACCTATTCCGCGACTTCCGCCTGTTATCAAAACATTTTTCATAATCTGTCCTTCTTATTCTTCTTCCGGTTTCATTTTAGGTATAAACACCCTTGACTTCTTTTTTTCAACAACCTTGTTTGCACGTTCAACAGCCTGTTCCATGCAATATTCCTGACAGTCAAGTTTTTTCTTTCCGCGTCTGTCTTTTGTATAAACACCGTCATGCTGAATATGTGCACGCATTGTATCGCTAAGCTGTACATCAAGCACGTTTATAACTTCTTTCTTCAAATTTTCATCATCAATAGGGAACATTATTTCAACACGTCTGTTAAGATTTCTCTGCATCCAATCGGCACTTGCACAGAACACATTTTCTTGACCGTCATTATAGAAATAATATATTCTTGTATGTTCAAGGTATCTGCCGACAATAGAACGAACCGTAATATTTTCCGACAAATCCTTTACACCTGCTCTCAAGGCACAAATTCCGCGCACAATCAAATCAATCTTAACACCGCTGCAGCTTGCTTTATATAAAAGTTCAATAATTTTAGGGTCAACAAGCGAATTAACCTTTGCAACTATTCTTGCTTTACGTCCTTCTTTTGCGTGTTTAATTTCACGTTCAATCATTTCTTCCGTCTTTTTTCTTAGCCATAGAGGTGCAAGAATAAGTTTGTTCCAGTGTGACGGCTCTGAAAAGCCCGAAATCATATTAAAGAATGCACCGGCGTCATCACCGATTGGTTTTGAACAAGTCAAAAGTCCCATATCGGTATAGAAATTGGCAGTTATATCGTTATAGTTACCAGTTCCGAGATGAACATATCTTCTGATACCATCCTCCTCACGTCTTACTATTTCGGTAATCTTTGAATGTGTTTTAAGTCCCAAAAGTCCGTATATAACGTGACAACCGGCTTTTTCAAGTTTTCTCGCCCAAATAATATTATTTTCTTCATCAAATCTTGCCTTTAATTCAACAAGTACGCTCACTTGCTTACCGTTTTCCGCCGCACGCGAAAGTGCCTCTATAATAGGCGAATTTCCGCTTACTCTGTACAATGTCTGTTTAATTGCAAGCACATTTTCATCAACTGCCGCCTGTTTTATCAAATCAACTATTGTTGAAAAACTGTCATACGGGTGATGAAGAAGTATATCGCCCTCACGGATTTTTTCAAATAAATCAACATTTTTAAGTTCAGGTCTTAACTGTGATTTAAACGGCTTATATTTATACTTGTCAAATCCGTCCTCCGAATACAGCTTATTCAAGAAAGTAAAATCAATAGGTCCGTTGATTTTATAAATATCATCATTCTTAACTTTCAATTCTTTCTTTAAAATTGAAAGCAATTCGCTTTTAACCTTACTGTCCACTTCAAGACGGATTACACCGCTTCTTTCACGTTCCTTAAGGCTCTTTTCAATTTCAATAAGCAAATCTTCACTGTCGTCCTCATCAATAGGAATATCCGCGTCACGCATAACTCTGTATGAATACGAGCAAAGCACGTCATAACCCATAAACAGCATAGGCAAAAATTCCTGTACTATTTCTTCAAGCAGAATAAATTGTTTTTTACCGTTTTCAGACGGAAGTTTTACTATACGTTTAAATACTGACGGTATCTGTACCGTTGCAAAAGCCTGCTCCTTATTTTCCTTTTTGATAAGTGCACAAATGTTAAGCACCTTATTTTGAATAAGCGGAAACGGTCTTGACGAATCAACTGCCATAGGCGTCAAAACAGGGTATATTTCATTTTTGAAATACTTTTCAATAAACTCCTTTTGTTCTTCAGAAAGCTGATTTCTGTTTAAGATTGATATGTTTTCAACAGCCAGCTGCGGCAGAAGTAATTTTTCATATGTACTATACTGCATATCAACCATATTATGAGTTTTTTCAGATATTTTTTCAAGCTGTTCGTGAGGTGTAAGTCCGGACGCGTCTTTTTTCTTATAGTCGGAAATCTCCATATTTTTAAGTGACGCAACACGTACCATGAAAAATTCATCAAGATTTGAACTTGTTATGGCAAGAAATTTAAGTCTTTCAAACAACGGATTTTCTTTATCCCTTGCTTCATGCAATACACGCAAATTAAAATCAAGCCAAGAAAGTTCTCTGTTTATATAGTTTTCGCTTTTATTATAGTCCTGCATAATCATTTCAATCCTTTCTTCACAAGTACGGCTTTGATACCAAACACTTCTTCAAAAAATTCCTGTGCTATGTTAAATTCACGTTCTTCAAGACTTATATCACTGTCCGTATAAGCGGTTATCGTAAGTATTCCGTTTCTTATTGATGTTTTTATTTCGTCTATTTTTTGATTGTATTCAACATCAAGTGACTTGGCAAGTGAAACTATTGCCGCAAGTTTTGAAATAAGCAATCTTCTGTTCTTTGAATATACGTTGTATTCATTAAAATCAAAAATACCGTTTTGGAACAGCACCGCACCCGATATTACTTCGTGTTCCTTTTGTGACAAACCTATAATAGGATTTGATTTTACAATGTCGTATGAATATTTGCTGTAATCGTTTATATTTATATAGTAACCCGTATCAGCAAATATTGACGCAACTTTAAGCAATACTGCGTGACGCTTTGAAAGTCCGAACTTTTTAGAAAGCGTTGCCATTATATTTACTCCGAACTCCATAATTTTAGTATAATGGCGGTGGCTTACATCATATTTGCCTGCATAATATTTTGCACTTGATATAATATCATCTGTAAATATATGCTTTGTATGTGTATAAGCATTTTTTTCTACATATTCGACAAGTATTCCGTCAACAAGCGATATTTCAGGTGCAATGATTATCTGATTTTTGTCTTTTGACATAAACATCTTATAGAAAAGAATTGACGGCATCATCAGCTTTGCAATATCATAAGGTACTTCGTACTTGTCCTCCACATATTGCGGACCGTATTCAGATATAATCTTGTATACATCATCTATATTTTCTTCTGTTATACTGTCCGAACTTATACCGCAGATTTTTTTGATATATCTTACTTGATTACCCATTATTACGAAATACTTATAGTTTGGATTTTTGTAGAATACATTTTTATAGTTATTGATACCTGCCTTAATAAAATCCTCAAGCACACTTGAAAAAGAGGTTGTACTGTTTTTAACCGTTGAAAGATTTTCAAGTACACGAAGTGAGCCCATAGGCAGGTTTTGAGAAAATTGAAGTTTGGACTGCTCATAATGTGATACCTGCACACTTCCCGACGCAACGTCAACCAAAACAGCACCTGCCTCGATAATATCGTCAAAATAGCTGTTGTTAAGTGCAAATGCCTTGTTATGCAAAAATCTTTCCTCTTCATTCGATATAATAGTGACCTTTATCCCCGTTCTTATATTAATCTGGTCAATTATATACTCACTGTTTGACGCCTCTCTTACGGCAGTAGTTGCATAACAGACGTATTCGTCAACTCCGTAGCTTTTCATTATCCTTAAATATTCTTCAAAGCAGTTACATATCTTGTCCACAAGGTTATAGCTTATTTTTCCGACTGCATACGATTCTTTGCCTATTGACAAATCATATTTGACGGTATCCAACACAGAAATGCCGTTTTTCTTTGAAACTTCCGCTATCTTCATTGTTATTTCCGTAGACCCCAAGTCTATTGCCGCAAAAACTTTATATCTCGGCACATTTCATCATTCCTTCCTATAGTTTTGTATTAATTTCATTATACATAAAACTTAAAAAAATCTCAATATTTTTCTTGATTAATTTACTTAAATTTGATATTATAGAGTGTAGACTTAAATATAATGGCGATATGTTTGATTTTAATACAATTTGTTAACAATAATGAAAAAAGGAGGAAAATAATAGATATGGATATGTTAGAGATTTGGAATCAGGTTCTTGAAAATCTTGAAGGCAATGTATCTCCTGTCGGATTTAATATACATATAAAAACAGCAGTTCCCGTATGTTTTGAAAACTCTACTTTTACTATTTCCGTAGCTACTTCTATTAATAAAAATCTTGTAGAATACCGTTACAAAAAATACATCGAATCATCACTTGAAAAAGTTACAGGTGCTAAAATTTCACTTGCTGTTTTGGTCGGTGACGCAAACGAGTTAAAGCAAGAAATCGAATCAAAACAAAACTCAGAATATGACAACAGTGAAATAATAAGCAGTGACGGTTTAAATTCAAAGTATACATTTGAAAATTTTGTACAGGGTTCTTCAAATTTATATGCGTATACCGCCGCAGAGCAAGTTGCCAATCATCCGGGTGAAAGCAATAATCCTCTTTTTATTTACGGTAACAGCGGACTTGGAAAAACACACTTAATGCAGGCAATCGGTAATAAGATTAAAGCTAATAATCCAAATGCAAAGATAATATATGTTTCAAGTGAAAACTTTATGAATGAATTTATCACATCAATCAGAGAAAAAACAGGCGATAAATTCAGAAGTAAATACAGAGCCGCCGATGCGCTTTTAGTGGACGACGTTCAATTTTTGAAAAATAAAGAGGCTACACAGGACGAATTTTTCCATACTTTTAATGAACTCTTTAATTCAAAGAAACAAATTGTTTTGACAAGTGACCGACTTCCGAACGAACTTAAAACTCTTGAAGACCGTTTAAGAACAAGATTCGGACAAGGTCTTACCATTGATGTATCTGTACCTAACTTTGAAACAAGAGTTGCAATTCTTCAGCAGAAGGCTTTGGAACATAATAAAGAAATTGATGAAGACGCATTATTATATGTAGCGGAGCATATTCGTTCAAGTGTCCGTGAACTTGAAGGTGCACTTCTAAAAATCATATCAATGTCTGAATTTAAAAAATGTAAAATAACAAAAGATTTTGCGGAAGAAGTTCTGAAAAAATTAATTCCGAAGAGCGAAACAGTAACTCCTCAGAATATTATAAAAAAAGTTTCTACTTTTTATAATATTTCAGAATCTGATATTACTGGTAAAGTTAAGACAAAAGAAATAGTAGTTCCAAGACAAATTTCAATGTACCTTTGCCGAAAGATTTTAAATATGAACGATACAAACATAGGTAAAGAGTTCGGAAAAGACCGAACAACAGTAGGACATAACATTGAAAAAATAGAGGAAAGCATCGATACTAACAGTACGATTAAATCAGATGTAAATTACATATTAAAAGACCTAAATTATAACGAGGGATAAATGTAGGGATAAGTTGTTGATAACGTGTGGATTTCTGAATAAGGAAATTTCAGTAAAAAATCAGATTTGGATTATCCAAAGTTATCCACCAACAATACATACTGTATGTGTTGATAAAATATGGCTTGTCTATGCGCTATGAAATGACTTTTCCATCAATCCACGCTCTCTACTACTACTACTATTATATTATATATTATTTATATATAAATATATATGCAAAACGAAATTGCAGTGATATGTTGATAAATTTATACACAAGGAGATAATTAAAATGAAATTAGTATGCAGTAAACCACAACTTGTTGATATAATAAATACTGTTCAAAGAGCTATTGCTCCAAAAACATCTTTACCTATACTTGAATGTATTAAGATTGATGCTAACGGTGACGGTAATGTTGTGTTTACAGGTAACAATATTGATATATGTATAGAATATAATACCGAATGTACAGTTACAGAGGGCGGTACTATTGCACTTGCTTCAAAGATGTTCGGTGAAATTGTAAGAAGACTTCCTGACGGTGATGTTACTATAAGTGTTAATCCGTCTAACTATGTTACTAAAATAAAGAGCGGTTCAAGTGAATTTAATATTCAGGGTATTGCTCCGGATGAATTTCCCGACGCACCTATACTTGAAGAAAAGTTCAGATTTTCAATTACACAGGACGTACTTAAAAAGCTTATAAGAAAGACAATAGCATTTGTTTCTCAAAATGAGGGTAAAAAGCCTGTTTTGACCGGTGCATTGTTTGAGATTAAAAACAATTATCTTAACGTTGTTGCGTCAGACGGTCACAGACTTGCTGTTGTTAAAGAAGAAATAAATGATAATGTTGAAAACAATAAACTTGTTGTTCCTGGTATGACACTCCGCGAACTTTTGAAAATTCTTAAAGATGATGAAGAAAATGTTGATATTATAGTATCAGACAGAACTGTTTTGTTTGATTTTGGATATTATCAGGTTTATTCAAGATTGCTTGACGGCGAATTTTTGAAGTATGACGCGATTATATCGGTGGTAAATACGTTAAACGTAGTTGTTGAAAAGAGCCTTATTACAGACAGCTTGGAAAGAGCGTTGCTTTTGATTAACGATGATATATCGGCAAAATCTGAAAATAAAGTTCCTGTACGTTTTAATATCGGCTATGATAAGATTGACGTTTCTTGTATAACAGGTAAGGGACAGGTTAATGACACAGTACCTGTTGAGCTTGACGGCGATAACCTTTTGATTGGGTTTAACTGTAGATTTTTGCTTGACGCATTGAGTGCTTGTGACGAAGAAAAGGTTAAGATGGAATTTTCTGCTCCGACAAGCGGTTGCTTTATAAAGAGCGTAGAGGGTGACGACTCTTATATTTATATGATTCTTCCTGTAAGACTTTATAACTAAGAGGTGCTTTATGAAGATTAAGACAGTCAATAATTATTATACAGATGAAAATACTTATATAGTTTATGATGAAAATACAAAGAACGGTCTTGTGATTGATCCGGGATATAAGTGTGACGGAATATTGAAAGCGGCTCAGGACGACGGAGTTAATATAAAATATGTGCTTATAACTCATTGTCATTATGACCATATTTCAGATATGGAACAGCTTCGTGAAAAAACAGGCGCTAAACTTGTTTCCGGCGATAAGGCGAGCATAAATATAACAGATCCGGACATTAATTTGTCTTATTCGGGACTTGGTTATGAATTGTCGGCTAAAAAGTCTGATATTGTTTTGAAAGATAATGAAGAACTTAATATTGACGGACTTAATATCAAATGTATCTATACGCCCGGTCATACAAATTGCGGCGTATGTTATTTGATAAATGATGAAAAATTGTTTACGGGCGATACATTGTTTTTAAGAAGTGTCGGCAGAAGTGATTTGCCGACAGGTGACGGAGATACTCTTGCAAAATCAATAAAGACAAGAATATATACGCTTGATGATGATACAGAAGTTTTTCCAGGACACGGCGGACAGAGTTCTGTTGGGTATGAGAAAAAGTATAATATGTATATAAAGGGCTAAAAAATGTTAATTATTCAAAACGGTTATGAATGTGATTACGAAATGAAGCTTTTTTATAAGCTTTATTTTGATATGAACGAAGATATATATGTGTATTCAAACTTTGAATATAAGGATAAAGTTATAAACGTGTATACGGAGATAATCTATAACGGCGATACATATTTTGACGATTTCTATTATGATTTTGATACTGAAAATCAAAAGGCACAGTTTATAAAAAAGATATTTACCGCGTCATGTACAAAGTCGTTTTGTCACGCGGCGGAAAAAATTAAGCATATAAATCTTCCTTGGGGAGTAATGTGCGGTATTCGTCCGGCTAAAATTGTCCGTGAACTTATGGAAGAAGGACACAGTGACAGTGAAGTTGTTGAAATATTAAAGAAAATTTATGAAGTGTCCGATGAAAAGATTGACCTTGCATATAAGGTTGCAAAAAATGAAAAGATTTTGCTTGACGAAATCGGCGAAAATTCAGTAAGTATATATATCGGCATACCGTTTTGTCCGACAAGATGTTTGTATTGTTCATTTGTTTCAACAGATATACGCGTAAGCGGAAAATATATGGATCCGTTTGTGGATAAATTGCTTTTGGAGATTGATAAAACTGCGGAAGTAATTGATAAAATGGGTGCATATGTTGAAAATATATATATCGGCGGCGGAACACCGACAACTCTTGAACCATACCACTTAAAAGCAATATTTGACAGATTGAAAGCAAATTTTGATTTTTCAAAAATAAAGGAATTTACTCTTGAGGCAGGCAGACCGGATACAATAACAAAGGATAAATTGTATGAGGCAAAACAGGGCGGTGTCAACAGAATAAGCATTAATCCGCAGACTATGAACGAACAGACTTTGAAAAGAGTCGGCAGAAAGCATACTCCCAATATGGTGCGAAAATGCTTTGAAATGGCAAGAAAAATGGGCTTTGACAATATTAATATGGACCTTATAGCCGGTTTACCGGAAGAAACCGTTGATATGTTCAAGTACAGTCTTGATGAAGTAATTAAACTTGATCCTGAAAATATAACCGTTCATTCAATGTGCGTAAAAAGAGCGGCTTCACTCAGATTTTCAGATGCTGAGCTTGCAAAAGCAAATGATATGAACGAAATGCTTTCGTATACTCAAAAACATATGGAGAAAACAGGAAGAAAGCCTTATTATATGTATCGTCAAAAAAATATTTCGGGTAATCTTGAAAATGTCGGTTATGCAAAAGACGGCTGTATGAGTACATATAACATAAACATTATGGAGGAAAAACAGACTATTATTGCACTTGGCGGCGGCGGTTCTACTAAAATTGTTATGGACGACAGAATTGAGAGAGTGTTTAATTTTAAAGACCCTCTTGAATATATAAGACGTTTTGATGAAATATTGAAGAAAAAAGACGAAATACTTGATATATTGGCAGGTGAAAAAAATGGCTGACGAACAAACTTTAAACCATATAATGAATGAGTACGAAGAACTTCGTATCAGTGCGGCTAATGAAAGAAAAAAACGTATTGAAGAAGTTAATAAAAAAATTCCGCGAGTGGCTGAAATTGACAGAGAGATTTTTCAATGCGGTATGGAGAATACTAAAAGAATATTTAAAAATCCCGATAAGGCTGATGAATATAACAGGGATTTTAAAGAAAATCTAAGAAAACTCGAAAATGAAAAGAGTAATCTGCTGAAAGTAAACGGAATTTCTGCCGATTATAATAAATATAAATATAAGTGTGAAAATTGCAGTGATACAGGCTATGATAAAAACGGTAAAAAATGTCAGTGTTTCAAACAGAAACTTATAAATGCTGCATATTCAGTGTCAAATATTGAAGAAACAATAAAAACACAAAATTTTGATACATTTTCGTTTGATTATTATTCAAAAGATGTCGGTGAAAACGGTGTTTCGGTGTATGATAATATGACGAAGATATATAATAACTGTAAACGTTTCTGCGATAATTTTGATAATGAAAACAAAGGCCTTGTTTTTTACGGCTCGACAGGTTTGGGAAAAACATTTTTGTCAAGTGCCATTGCAAAAGAACTTATGGATAAGGGCAAAATGGTTATCTACATAAGAGCGACAAAACTGTTTTCAATAAATGAAGATTATAAGTTCGGCAGAAATACCGACAGGTCTGTTATTGACAATATATATAAGGCTGATTTGCTTATAATTGACGATTTGGGTACAGAGCCGTTCAATAAAAATAATCTTGCGTTTTTATTTGACGTTATTAACGAACGTACAGCAAATAATAAAAAGATTATTATTAATACTAATTTGCAAATAAGCGAAATTACAAAAATGTACAGTATGCGTTTTACTTCAAGATTGTATGAATATTTTATGATGTACAAGTTTTACGGGGAAGATATACGCATACAAAAATTAAGAAGAAGCTAAGAGGATTGATAAATTGTCCGGACCGTGCAAAATATTTATAATTCAATAAAAACAAAAAGCAAGCCTATCTTTGATATACTGCTTGCCTTTGCACTTTTTTTGAAAATAAACTCTAACGTACCTATGTACGCCGACGAGTTCATTTTCAAAAAAATCCAAACTAATTTTTCAACCTCTTACAGTATGAAGGGACTGCTATGCAGTCCCTTTAATGATTATTTGCCGTTGTTGTTTGCGTCATTACCGCCTACGGCGTCACTTACACCCTCAGCAACATCGGCTGCTGCGTCACCGACACCTTCGACAACGTCGCCTGCAGCGTCACCGACGTCTTTAACTGCGTCACCTGCCGCATTACCTGCGTTATCTACATCGTTTGAAACATTGTTATTGTCATTTTTATTTTCATTATTTGTATTTACCGTTGATTCCGGTGACGGTGAAGTATTGTCATTTGTATTATTCATACCGCATGATGTAAGCATTGCGGCAGCCATAAATGATAATAAAATTAATTTTATACCTTTCATTTTTATGCCTCCATTATTTATTGATACAACCTTAGTATTGTCATTATTTTTGATTTTATAAGTTTATTAATAAAAAATTCATATTTTTTTGGGAACAAAAGTGATGTTACTTACGTCTAATAAATTGCAAACAGATAAATGCAAATAATAAAAAAAAGGAGATTATAAAAATGAAAAAAAATCTAATCGCAATAATTGCACTAACAGCAGCACTTGCTGCAAGTACATCTGCTTTTGCAGACACAGTACAAATTTCAGAAGAAGAACTTAATAAGCCTGTTTCGACATATGCACCGGATGCTATGCCGACACCGGAAATTCAAGGCGACATTATGCTTTTGAACGGTGAAGAAACAGACGTAGCAGCACCTGTTGAAACTGCAAGTTATATTTCTGTAGACGTAACAGTTGTAAAAACAGACAGCGACGTTGACGGAATTATCAAAACAACAACAGACGTTAATAATAAGGACGATCAAAACAATACTGTAAATCTAAAGATTACAGATGATACACTTGTATATGACAATTTGGGTAACAAAAAAGCTCTAAGTGATTTGACTGATGGTTCAAAAATTACTGTATTTACAGGCTCATATGAACCAACTCCACTTATTCTTCCTGTTCAGTACACAGCAAATGTAATTATCATCAACGGCGACCAAGAAGGTAATGTAAATATAGATACATATCTTGCTGATGAAGAAGGCTATACAAATGCCGCAAATACTTTGAAAATTGCAACAGCTGACGATACAAAGATTGTTGATAAGGATGAAAAAGAATATAAGGGTGATATAAATAAAAATGATCTTATTGTATTCTACGATGTATCAACAAAGAGTATCCCTGCTCAAACAACACCTACAAAGGTTGTAGTTCTTGGTGAAAACGAAATTGCTCTAAAGCAGATTGAAGCTGCAAAAAATGCTACTCCGGCTCCTACAGCTTCACCTAAAGTAACAGAAGCTCCGCAAGTAAGCTATGCAGGTCTTGTAAATGTTGTAATCGGTGATAAGAATGTTTCAGATGTATATGCAAAGGATAATACAACAATGGTTCCTCTAAGAGAAGTTGCAGAAGCCGCAGGTTTCACAGTAACTTGGGATGCAGAAAACAGAGCAGTTATTCTTAATGACGGTGTTTACAGTCTAAAGATTGGCGAAAACAGCTATGTTAAGGGTAAAATGATGCCACTAACACTAAGTGCCGCACCTGAAATTGTTAATGATCTAACATATGTTCCTGCTGAATTTTTCGCAGAAGTAACAGAATCAGCTACAGTTGACGGTACATCACTTGTTGTAACAGCTAAATAATTTTTGAAAATATAAAAAAAGATGTTCGCAAGAACATCTTTTTTTGTTTGTATTATCAATTGTTTTTAAAACTAAATGTCATTTGTGCGTTTACTTCGTTTGTTATACTCATTAACGGACCGACTTGTACAGTTATAGGATTTGTAGTATCTTGCAAACTGTATGCACATTCTAATGTGATAGTTCCTCCCGGTTGAACTTCTGCCAATGAAGGTTGTGCGTCCATTACATCCGGCATCATTGTAGCTACATTACATTGTACGGAATTTTGAAAAGCATTAGCACTTACAGAAGTAAGGAATGATGCGTTGGCATTACTGTTATTTGTAAAGTTATATGTTACTATAATTGCCGGATTACCTTGAAAATCTGTTGCTGTTTTGGCAGTTACTATTTCAACATCATATTTACCGCTTACGGTTCCTTTGTTTTTCTGTTTAGGCTGTTCTGTAGCAGGAACAGACGTTGGTTCTGATACTGAATCAGTTGTTGTTTGCTGATTTGATGTTGTACTTTGTGTATTTGAATTTTGACTGTTTACACAAGAACACAATGATAAAGTTAAAATAATTGAAAATAATAAAATTGTTTTTTTCATAATAAAATCCTTTCTCTCTATATGTATTTTTGCTGCAAATGACGGTTTGCACCCCGCTTCTCCTTTCCGTCAATATTTCCACATATTAAAAAATGCGTGGTATAAAATTCTATACCACGCATAAAAACGCGGCTTAGAATTTGTTACCACACATTTTCTGATATATGAAAAACTTTAATTTTGCAGCAAAAATAACAGTATCTCAATATATAAAGCCTGCGTTTTATACAAACACAAACTGTTATTATATGTACTGCAAAAAAAGAATATTCCTAAAATTGAATACTCTAAGTAAAGTTATAAAAATGTAAAGTTATATATATCATATAACAGAAAAAATGTGGTATTTTTATTATATCATATTTTGAACATAAATCAACAATTATTTATAGAATATATAGAAAAAAGGTAATTTGAAATAAAATAATATTGACATTGATTAATATTTTTGATAAAATACAAGTAGATAAAAGAGTGACTTAACGGTTGTTCTGCTAAATTTTATGGTTTTTTATGTAGATGAAATTAATCTACCAAAGTCGCCTATTGTATCAGAATGGGCGGCTTTATTTTTTTTATCATATACACAAGCAAAAATACAATTACTAAGGCAAATGTAAATTCACTCATTATATTTGTTCCTTTCCCGTAAGTCAGAACAACCGCCCGGTCACTCTAATACTACAAGGGATTAAATTGCTAATCCACTAAAAATTATAACATATGATTAATCTTACAGTCAATAATAATACAAATTTGAAATAATATTGAAAACAAAAAGCCCCCAAACAAAGCTATATAGCCAAATTCGGGGACAATTCCTTGGAGCTAACGAGCGGAGTCGAACCGCCGACCTCTTCATTACCAATGTATATAAAAGTTTTTTGTATCTTATTGTATGTTGTTATAAAATGGCTTAGTTATGCCGTTTTTAAGGTGTTGCTTTTCGTATCTTTTTACTTTTTATTGTCCTTTATTACAGATTTAAAGGACAAATAAAGGACAAATAAAGGACAGAATTAATGCTCATTTTGATAACGTTTTTGAGGGTGTAACATATCTTGTAATAAATTTGCTGCCGCTGCGTCTGCCGACTTTATAGCGTGCGTATATATGTTAAGTGTGGTGCTTTTATTTGCGTGTCCTAAACGGCTTGAAACTGTTGCAACGTCTACACCACCGGCAATAAGTAAAGTTGCCGAAATGTGTCGGAGTGTGTGTAAATGTGCGTTTGGTAGGTTATTACGTTTTATAAATCTTTGAAACCAAGATGTAAGACTATCGGGACGCATTACATCACCGTTACTTGAAGTAAATACTTTATCGGTGTTTTTCCATTGGTCACCGAGTAAAAGTTTTTGCTTGCATTGCTCTATTTTCCATTGCTTTAAAAGTGTTATCATCTCTTGCGGTATATTTATCGCTCTGCTTGATTGCCTTGATTTTGGTGTATCTTCAAAAATTCCCTGTTCGGGTGTGTATAGAACGGCTTTAGTTATGTGTACGAGATTTCTTTCAAAGTCAATATCGGACCAATTTAAGCCGCATAATTCACCCCTCCGCATACCTGTATATATTACAAGCATTATTGCGGTTTTATATTCAAATGGCTCATTATCTAAACAATTAATAAGATTGTCAAGTTGTAATTCATCAAGTACGGGAGCCTCTTTATATTCAACGTGAGGCGGTTTAACACGGTTACAAGGGTTTGACGGTATTACTTGCCATTGTACCGCCGTTGTAAGTATAGATGATAAAATACGGTGATACTTTACGATTGTTGTATCTGCAAGAGTATTATTACTATTGACAGGCTGAAATATATCTTTTCTGTTAAGTGCGGCGGAAAGTTTATTTACTGTATCTTTTGAAACATTCCGCCCCTCATAACAAGCCCTTACAGTAGATACTCCAATATTTGCCGCCGCCGATAAAGATTTTTGAGTATATCCGGCGGCGGTTACTATTTCTTTCAGATTGGGTACTGCTTTGTACTTTGTATCAAGTCTTATACCACTTTCCGTAAGATTATTATAAAACTCCATTAAGTGATGAGGTTGTAATTTACATAATTTTATATGTCCTAATGCTTGCGTAATGCGTGGTACTAAATCTTTATAGCTTTGCAGAGTACGGACTTTTAATTGACTTTCAGCATATTCTTTAAACCAACGTTCTATAAATTCAGATACTGTTATATTACCGTCTAAAAATTGACCGTTTTGTACTTGTTGTTCAAATAATACTGTTTGTTTTTCAAGTTCCTTTTTTATTTGTCTTTCTGTCATTGTGGGCGAGGGTTTCCACGTTTTAGATTTTATAATCTGATTACCTTTAGAGTCATATCCGGCTGATACTCTTATTTGATATGTGTTACTCCTCTTTCGTACTGTTGCCATTTATAACACCCCCGTTTAATCTTCGTCGTTTTCAGAGTCTTTTTTTAACTCTATCATTTTGTTATAGTCACTTAAATTTCTTATTATATCAAAAAGTATATATTTAATCTCAAATAATAATAGCTTTGAATATTCATCTTTAAATATAAATTTGCCATTAAGTTCATCAGCATTATCTATTGTATTGTATGTAAGTTCTTCATCTTCAACTAATTTATTATATATACTATCAGTTTGATAAAGATTTATTAATTTTATATTATTTTCTTTTAATTCTTCAAATTTTTCTAATAGGTCACTTTTTAAAAGTTCATTTATAATTTTATCAAGTATTATTTTTAATTTGATAGGCAAATCAAGAATATTTTCAACTGTTGAAGTTGAAAAGCCTGTTTTATTTGATATGCCTATTTCACTTATATTTGTTGAGGTATTTTCTGTTAAACCGAGTAAATAATCAGCTGAAACATTAAAATATTTTGATAATAGTATAGTTATTTCAGTTTTTATATCTCTTGCACCGGTTTCCCAACGTGTAACAGTTTCACGTTTTACATTTAAAGCGTGTGCTACTTCATCTTGAGTTAATTTTTTTGATATTCTTAAATGTTTTATTCTTTCGCCTATTTCTTTGTACATTTTTGTCACCTCATATAAATAAATTATTCAATAGTGACTATTTGGAACAATTTAAAAATAAAGTACCAAAACTATTGACTTTATAAAAATGGTACATTAAAATATGATTGTACCAAAACTATTATAACAACTACTATAACTACTGTCAATAGAAAGAGAGGTTTTTATTTTATGTTAAATGCAGAAGTAAAAAAAGAAATTAAAAAAAATGGCTTTACCTTATGGCAAATAGCGGAACAGATAGGAGTAAGCGAAACATCAGTAATAAGATGGTTACGTTCAGAGCGTGACTGTCGTAATCAACAAAAGGTTATGAACGCTTTAAATGAATTGAAAAGTAAAAAGGGAGTTTAATAAAATGTCAAATAATAAAATAACTTTAACGGCTACAAAGCCGCCGCATATGCGAGGAATAAAGCAAGCAATAGAAGAAATAAAGCAAGCTGACCCGTACACCGCATTAACGGAGCCGGCTCTCCGCCGCCTTATAATTTCAAAAGAGATACCCTCCGTAAGAGTGGGTACAAAATATTTAATCAATATGGATATACTTAATAATTATCTATGTGGTGGAACGACTGAAAGCAAACCGATAACCGCCGCCGGAATAAGAAAAGTGTCCGAGTAAATTAATATGATAGATTATACAGAGTATATAAAAGAAAATGTAAGTATAATTGATATTGTAGAACGTGCCGGAGTAAATTTAAAGCACAATAAGGCTTGTTGTCCGTTTCATCACGAAAAGACTCCATCTTTTTCAGTACACCCAAAGAAAAATATATTCAAGTGTTTTGGTTGTGGTATAGGTGGTGATGTTATTGAATTTACAAGAATGTTTTATAATACTGATTTTATCGGGGCGGTTAAAATTTTAAATACTGAGTTTAACTTAGGTATAGAATTTAATAATAAAGTTAGTATTAAACCGGCGGAAAAAGAAAAGTACATAGAAAAAGGACTGAACAGAGTAATAAATAAAATATATGTGAGGCGGTTTAAATCTGTTGAAATGGCTTTAATTGCGTATTATAGAAGATTACATCAGATTATAATATATTATATTCCGCCGCATAATATGAGTTTATGCAAGTTTAAAAGTGAATATATACAAGCTTTAAAAGATATTGACCGAATAGAGTATTATTGTGATATTATGCTTTATGGGGACTTTGAGGAAAAGAAAAGACTTGTAGAAACGGAAGAGGTGAAAAAGATTGAGCAAAAGTATAGCACAAAACAGTGATGAACTTAAAAACATTTTTACAAGTGCTTTTTTACAGTATGAAGAACAAAATGTAATAGAATTATTAGATAGCATATTTGATAAAAACAGTGCAGAAATGATTGAAACCTGTTTAAATATTGCAAAATCGGCGGCGGAAAAGTGTAAAGTTAAAACAAAATTTAATAATACATTAAAGCATTATAAGAAAGATTTTGCAATTCAAAAAAGGTTAGAAATGTGTACGGGAAAAATATCAATAAAAAATATTCCGAAAGATTATACCGAACTATTTAATAATTATAAATGTGGTAACTATATCGTAGATGATACGGGAGTATATAAAGTAATTGAAACCAAAGAGGGTGATATAAATACGGTGTTAATATGCAGCCACCCAATTTTAATAACGGCAAGATATATAAATATAAACGAGAACACCGAAACAGTAGTAATTGCTTATACAATCGGTGATAAGTGGAATTTTATAAGTGTAGAGCGTGAACGAATTGCAAGTAATACTAAAATAGTTAATCTTGCAAATTTCAGCATTGATATTACATCAGATACCGCAAAGGATATTATAAAATATTTGCAATATATATTACAAGTGAATAGTAGTAATATACCAATATATAAAGCTGTTAATAGACTTGGTTGGGTAAATAATGAGTTTGTACCGTATTCGGATAAGATAAAATGTGACAGTGAATTGAACTTTAAAGATATTATAAAGCAGTTAAAAAGTAAAGGTAATTTTGAAGTATGGCAAAAACATTGCTTGCTACTTCGTGAGAATATTTATTTAAGGCTTGTAATGGCGGCGAGTTTTTCCGCTCCACTTATAGAGCGTATAGGCGGTTTACCTTTTATTGTTCACCTTTGGGGCGGAACAGGAACGGGAAAAACAGTAGCTTTATGCGTGGCTGCAAGTGTTTGGGGGAAAGGTGCATATAACAATAATGCTTTAATACAATCATTCAGAGGAACAGAATACGCATTAAGTGAGAAAGCGGCTTTTCTTTATTCTTTACCGGTTATTATTGATGAGGGGCAAACCGTTAAAAATAAAGATGATTTTGATACTTTAATAATGAATTTAACAGAGGGTAAAGGAAAGATACAAGGTTCAGCAAGCGGCGGCATAAAAAAGCTTAGACATTGGGCGAACTGTTTTATTACGACAGCAGAAGAAAATATTATAAAGTATAATAGCGGCGGCGGAACTTCAAACCGTATTATTAATATAGCTGCACAAAGTAAGATTATTAATGACGGTCATATTACAATGCAGATAATAAGGGATAATTATGGTTTTGCCGGAAAGGAATATATTGAATATATAAAAAAATTACCTCTTGAACAACTAAAAAACAGGTATGACGATTTATTTGCAAAGTTAAAAGACAATACGGATAGTACAGATAAGCAGCTTATGGCAATGACATTTTTATTATTATCTGATGAATTATCAGAACAATGTATTTTTAAAGGTGAGAAACCTTTAAGCATAGAAAATATTAAACCTTTTCTTACTTCACAAAAAGAGATTGATAATTCTGAACGTGCATATAATTGGGCTGTAAATTGGGTATCACAGAATATGAACAGATTTAAAGACTCAATTAATAATAATGGGGAAGTATGGGGAAAAATAAAAGATGATGTTGCGATAATAAATAAAAATGTACTTACCGAATATCTGCAACGTGCCGGCTTTGATTATGGTGCGGTTATGCCGGAACTTGCAAAGCGGAATAAACTAATAAAAACACCTCAAGGAAAATGGTTACATAGTATGAGTGTATACGGTTGTAAAGCAAGTTATGTACAAATGATTTTAAATGATAATGAATATCTTGAAGTAAAAGATGATGTATCACCATTTTAAATAAATTCTAATAATGTTGGAACTTGTTAGAGTTTTATTGGAATGATGTAAAACAATTAAAAACCGCATAAAAACTATATATTTAATAATATATTAATAATAATATATATATATTCTAACATTCTAACGATATTTATATATATGTGCGTGTAAAAAATAAAATGGTATATAAATACATTTTTTTTATAAACGTATATTTATATATATGAAAAAATCGTTAGAATGTTGGAATTACTGAAAAATGGCTTAGTAGTGCGGTTTATAGGCTCTAACGTAGTGTTGTAACTCATTGGAATTTATAAGATGTGTAGGGGGTGTAAAAATCTCAAATATATTATTTTTTGTAGACCGCCGCCCCCTTTTGTGAGAAAAAACACCGAAGTTTTGCCTACCTATTAAGCCTCATAAATGGCTTAAAATAAGGGTTTTAAGAAAAACTTAAAAAAAGGAAGTGAAAAAATGGGGAAAAGAGGACCTAAGCCCGGAACGGGTGGAAGACCTAAACAGACGATAGATAAAAAATTCAGCAATAAGGAGGCTCTTATGAAAGGTGATAAAGCTGAATTAAATACAATCTGTTTAGTAGATAATAAAACAGCATTATCAATATATAATAATACAATCGAATGGCTAAAGGGTTTAAATTGTTATGAAGATGTTCCTAATCACCTTATAGAAGAATATGCTTTATGTAAAGCAAGGTGGCTTGAGTGTGAATTGGAAATACAACGGAGTGGCTTAACGGCTGAACACCCTACAACTAAGAAACCGACAAAGTCATTTTATACTGAAATCAGTATGAATTATTTAAAACAAGCTGATATAGCTTATAATGCTATTGTTGAAATAATAAGGCTCAAATCACCACTTTCCGCCGCTGTAAAAGATATAGACCCAATGGAAAACCTTTTAAACGAAACTAAGGTATAAAGAAGGTGTAGAATGAAAAATTTAATAAACGATTATAAAAATGGATTAGATGAAATATCTGTACTTTTGCAAGAATTAAGAGCATATACAACTATAAAAGGTTTGGATAAAAAGACAGTAGAAGATATTATAAATCATATAGAAAATATTACTGATGAATTATGTAACATACATTTTAAATCTAATTCATTTCCGGAGTGTACAAGCATAGAGGAAATGAAACTATATAGAAAAATATCTGAAAAATTGTATAGTTCATTACAAGAATATTGTAATATAGTTATTAAAACCGATTTTGAATATATGTTTAATGATTTACAAGAAGATAAGCTGAATAAAATATTTCGCCGCATTTCTGAATTGTTTGCGTTGTCTATGGGATTTATTACTTCGGCAAAAAAATATTGTAGAGATAATAATATATTTGATTTGATGATATATAATTCTTAAAATTTATAAAGTTACAGGTAGATTTAACAGGAGGACAAAGAAATGGAACAATTAAAAGCACTTCAAGAACAAGTTGAACATTTGACAAAATTAATTAAAGAACTTGCAAAACCGGATATATATGATTATATAGATGAAAATATGCCGGAATGGGCAAGAAAGCCTGTTCAAGCGGCGGTAGACAAAGGCATTTTAAAGGGTGACAAGGAAAACGGTTGGGGACTTACATATGAAGATTTAAAAGTTCTTACTTGGATGCATAGAGCAGGTATATTTTAAATTATTACTCTGTTAAAAAAGTTCAGAGAATATGCAATTATAGCATATTTTCTGAACTTTTTTGTTAAAATTCTTTTAAATCGTTATTTGTATTTTCAATAGTTTTAAAAATGTTTTCGAGGTTGTCGGCTAAAATATTAAATAAAGCTTTGGCTTGCTTGTGTTCCCATACAATGGCTTGACGGTCATTTGGAGTATCAACGTTATATTGGTTAAAATAATTTTCTCTTATAATTTCAATTAAAAATTTAATATCAGCTATTTTACCGACTGTAAGACTTAAATTATCTTTTATTTGAATTTTATCTGACATTTTAATATACCTCCGTGCTTGACATATTCGAGGCGGTAATATATAATTTAAGTGTGTGATATAGTTACCGCCCCTTGTGGTGGTGCTTGCCTTGTATGAGTTGGTAGCTTATACAAGGCTTTTTTCTTTTATGATAATTGCAAGGTTATTACTGCCCCGTAATTCATAAAACGGGTGTAATGCCCTCTGACCTCTTTAAAGGTGGTTTTAAGGCTGATACCTTTATCGACTATTGCCGATATGACATAAGCTAAATTCTTCGGAATATAGCCTATTTTGTACGACTTAGAATTATTTACACTTATCATAACGGCTACGGCGTTGTTATCGTGTAAATTTGCCTTGTCACGTTCAAGCCATACTCTTACTTGATTGGGTGTGTAATGTGTAAGTATTCTGTGTAATGCCTTTTGTCTATTTCCTTTTGTTACTCCGGCGACTTTGCTTTCAATAGCTTTACCCTTTATTAAAGACCAAGCCTTTTTAAATGCGGCGGAAAGTGTTAAGCCCATTTTCTTCAATCGGTTTGCCATAGTTGCAACTATGCGGCGGATTGTGTGAATGTTTCTCATTGTGTTTCGCTCCTTTCGTTTTCGTGTAGTCAACCTTGACTATGGTTATATTATACTACTTGTACAACTATAATACAATATACAAATCATACAAACTTGTACAAGTATTTTTATGTAAAATTCTACTTGTACAACATAAAAAACTATGTTATAATATCCTTAGATTAAAGATTTATTTAATCTCCTGTAGTGTCGGGGGTGACTTGGGCGGTTATTCTGACTTACGGGGAAAGGAAAAAAATATAATGAGTGAAAGCACGTTGGTATTAATCATTTTGTTTTTGCTTGTATATGTGATAAAAAAATAAAGCCGCCCATTCTCGCATAATGGACGACTTTAGGGGTAGAAATAAATTCTACTTTTAAATAACATTATTGCAGAATGACCGTTAAGTCACTCCTTTATCTACTTGTATTTTATCAAAAAGTATAGGTATTGTCAAGGGGTGATAATATGACTGAATCTAAAGGAAATTCACAAACAAGAGCAAAAAATAAATATAATTCAAAAAATTATGATAGTTTAAGAATAGTAGTTAAAAAAGGCAAAAAGGCTATTATAAGTCAATATGCACAAGAACAAGGGAAAAGTATAAACGGACTTGTAAATGAACTTTTAGAGGAAAAAATACCACAATTAAAAGTATTGAAAGAAAATAGAACAGAATAAAAGCCGCTTTATGCGGCGGAATACTCAACCTATCCGCCGCCATAAGCGGCTTTTTATTATGACTGAAAAAGTAGCAAACATATTAAAAAGGCTTTAAAGGCTAAATATGCGGCTTATACGGATAATAAAATTGAAATTATAATATTTATGTCTAAAAATATGTGCTAAATCGTTTGTTATACGGTTTGGCTTTTCTTTTTATGTGACAAATTTATTAAATAATCTGAATAAGATATTTTTGCAATTTTGAAAGCAATAAAGGACAAATAAAGGACAAAATCAAAAAATCGCTTGATGATAAGAAATGTATAAGGACAAACAAAAAGCCCCCAAACAAAGCTATATAGCCAAATTCGGGGACAATTCCTTGGAGCTAACGAGCGGAGTCGAACCGCCGACCTCTTCATTACCAATGAAGTGCTCTGCCTACTGAGCTACGTCAGCATTATTACAATACTGTATAAAATGCGTTACATACATATTTCATCTGTGTTTTAGTAACTATATTATTATATTATACAAAAAAGAGTTTGTCAATACAAAAACATTAAAAAAGGAGATTGAATTTCAATCTCCTTTACATCTTATCACGCATTATTTCTTCAAGTTCATCATAATTAATATTATTATCATCATAAACGCTCAAATCTTTTTGAGATTTATTTTTTGTCTTAAAATCTTCGTGGTCTTTCTTTGCGTCGACAATATTATGAATATTAAGTTCGTGCCAACGTTTTAAAATTGAGTTGATATATGGAAACGAGAGTTTTGTTGTCTGCATAATGCAATACTCATATGCAAGTTCAACCATATCTTCATCCATCAAAAATTTATCGTGCCACGTTTTTAGATAATTTTCTTCTGTTTTTGAAAGGTTTCTGTTTTCAATACCGAAAAGCTTTCTGATTTTATATGCGTAGCCGTTTTTCTCTTTTTCGGCTGTTATGAATTTATCGGCAGCGTCTATAGTGAATATACCGTTTTTATTCCACGATATGGCTACTTTTTCGATATAGTTCATATTTTTTTTGCCGTTTGAAACACAGTATTCAAGCAATATTGTTATAACCTCCGGTGAAAGCTGAAGTTCATCATAAAAATAATAAAGTGTTTCAATTTCACTGTTTGTAAGTGTTTTACCGAGTATTTCCTGTGCAAGTAAGCATAAATCGGCAAGTTCTTTATTTTGAGTCATAGCATTTGAAACTTGTTCTATACTCTTTTTACTTGGACTGCTTTCTGTATTTTGAATAGGTTCGGCTTGTCTTGTGGAAATGCTTACGTTGATATTTTCTTCTTTAGCGGAAAAACTGATATTTCCGCTGTCTTTATCATATTTCAAAGCACCTTTTTTATTCCAATAGTCAAATGCGTTTATAACATCGCTTTCAAGTAAATTAAGCTGACTTGCAATACTGCTTGCGGACATTTCATATCCGTAAACCGCAAGAGACAGTGCAAGCAGGTATACTTTAACATAAGCACCGTTTGCCTCAGGCATATAATTTTCTATAAAATCCACCGATACGGGGATATAATCAATATTACAACTAAATTTAAGCATAACTAAAAATCTCTCCATATAAGTTATTTGGGCTGATGAAAAACTGTCGCCAGCCTTATTTATATATTATATATCAGTTTGAGTCAAAATGCAAAGATTTATGAAAAAAATTCTAAAATAATACGGTATGCCCCTTGACATACCGTATTATTTGTGATAATATAATAAACTGTATCTTAGACTTAAAATCGGGATACTATCCAATAAATTTCACATTATCATTGTATGTATTATAGCATGAATATATACAAAATGCAACCCCAATTTTTTGGAGAGAAATTTAGGATAAAAGGAAAAATACTTAAACTACTATTATGATGATGAGGTGATTTAAGAAAATGGTGCATGAAGTAGAAGTAGGAAAAAATGTGCGTCTAAGCTATTCAAAAATTAAAGAAGTTTTGGATATGCCTAATCTTATAGAGGTACAGAAAGACTCCTATAAGTGGTTTCTTGAAGAAGGTCTAAAGGAAATATTCCACGATATTTCTCCTATAACAGACCACGCCGGTAAGCTTGTACTTGAATTTTTTGATTACAGATTGGATTATAATTCAAAGTACAGCGTTGAAGAATGTAAGGAAAGGGATACAAAGTATGCCGCTCCTTTGAGAGTAAGTGTAAGACTTATCAACACTGAAACAGGCGAAATTAAGGAACAGGAAATATTTATGGGTGATTTCCCTCTAATGACAGAGCAGGGAACATTCGTTATTAACGGTGCTGAACGTGTAATCGTCAGCCAACTTGTACGTTCACCGGGTATTTATTACGAATTTGAACGTGATAAGACAGGTAAACCGCTTTACAGTTCAACAGTTATTCCTTACAGAGGTGCATGGCTTGAATATGAAACAGATTCAAACGATGTTTTCTCGGTAAGAATAGACAGAACAAGAAAACTGCCGGTAACAGTTCTTTTAAGAGCAATGGGACTTGGTTCAAATGCCGAAATACTTGACGTATTCGGTGAGGATATAAGACTTCTTGCAACATTTGAAAAAGATACTACGGAATCAAGAGAAGAAGGACTCCTTGAAATTTATAAAAGACTTCGTCCGGGTGAACCTCTTAACGTAGAAAATGCAGAATCACTTATAATGAATATGTTCTTCGATCCGAGAAGATATGATCTTGCTAAGGTCGGAAGATATAAATTTAATAAAAAGCTTGCTATTTCGGCAAGAATTAAAGGCAGAACACTTGCAGAACCTGTTGCAGACCCGAGAACAGGCGAAATAATCGCTAATGAAGGTGACGCAATAAGTGCGGATTTGGCTATGCAAATCGAAAGAGCAGGTGTAAATCAGGTTGAATTGCTTGTTGAAGGTAAAAAGGTAAGAGTATTCTCTAACAATATGGTTTACCTTGACGAGTATGTTGACTTTGAAGTTGAAGATTTCCCTGTTAAAAAGGTTAGAAAAGCAATTATTGAAGAAATACTTGAAAATGCCGAAACAGAAGATGAAATCAAGGAACAGCTATGGGCAAGAATTGATGAACTTGCTCCTAAGCATATAATTATCGACGATATGTTTGCGTCTGTAAACTATTGTCTAAATCTTGCTAACGGCATAGGTAATGTTGATGACATCGACCACCTTGGAAACAGACGTGTTCGTTGTGTCGGTGAACTTCTTCAAAACCAATTCAGAATTGGTCTTGCTCGTATGGAAAGAACAGTAAGAGAAAGAATGTCAACACAGGAACTTGAAATTATAACACCTACATCATTAATTAATATAAGACCGATAATCGCGACAATAAACGAATTTTTCGGTTCATCACAGTTGTCACAGTTTATGGACCAGAACAACCCTCTTGCCGAACTTCGTCATAAGAGAAGAATTTCAGCACTTGGTCCGGGCGGTCTTTCAAGAGAAAGAGCCGGATTTGAAGTTCGTGATATTCACTATTCTCACTACGGCAGAATGTGTCCTATCGAAACTCCTGAAGGTCCTAACATCGGTTTGATTACATCACTTGCAACATTTGCAAAGATTAATCAATACGGATTTATTGAGGCACCTTACAGAAAAGTTGATAAGGAAACAGGTCGTGTAACAGATGAAATCGTTTATATGACAGCCGATACCGAAGATGAATTTGTAATCGCACAGGCGAACGAACCTCTTGATGAGGAAGGACGTTTTATAGATAAAAAGGTTTCTGCCCGTTACAGAGATGAAATCTTGGAAGTACCGGGTTCAAGAATTGATTATATGGATATTTCACCGAGACAGCTTGTATCGGTTGTTACGGCTTGTATCCCATTCCTTGAAAACGATGACGCTAACAGAGCACTTATGGGTTCTAACATGCAGTGTCAGGCAGTGCCTCTTTTGACAACGGATTCTCCTATCGTCGGTACAGGTATCGAACATAAGATAGCTAAAGACTCCGGTAGTGCCGTACTTACAAAGGAAGACGGTGTAGTTGAAAAAGTTGCCGCAGACCAAATCGTAATTAAGGGTGACAGCGGTATCAGACATACGCACAAACTTATTAAGTTTGCACGTTCAAACCAAAGCTGTTGTATCAACTACAGACCTATCGTTAAAGAGGGCGAAAGAGTTAAGAGAAACGACATAATCGCCGACGGTCCTGCTATGGATAACGGTGAACTTGCACTTGGTAAGAATATTCTTATCGGATTTATGACTTGGGAAGGTTATAACTACGAGGACGCTGTTCTTATCAGTGAAGAACTTGTTAAAAATGATGTGTTCACATCAATTCACGTTGAAGAATATGAATGTGAAGCACGTGATACAAAACTTGGTCCTGAAGAAATTACAAGAGATATTCCTAACGTATCGGAAGATACTCTAAAGGACCTTGACGAACAGGGTATTATCAGAATCGGTGCGGAAGTACACGCAGGTGATATTCTTGTCGGTAAAGTTACACCAAAGGGTGAAACAGAGCTTACAGCAGAAGAAAGACTTCTTCGTGCAATTTTCGGTGAAAAGGCAAGAGAAGTAAGAGATACATCACTTCGTGTTCCACACGGTGAACAGGGTATAATTATAGATGTTAAGAAGTTCACAAGAGAAAACGGCGATGAATTGTCACCGGGCGTAAATGAAGTTGTACGTTGTGTTATCGCTCAAAAGAGAAAGATTTCTGTCGGCGATAAGATGGCAGGCCGTCACGGTAATAAGGGTGTCGTTTCAAGAGTATTGCCGCAGGAAGATATGCCATTTCTTGAAGACGGTACACCACTACAAATCGTTCTTAACCCTTTGGGCGTGCCTTCTCGTATGAATATTGGTCAGGTGCTTGAAATGCACTTGGGTTACGCATACAGATGTCTAAGCTTAAAGACTCGTGAACAGCTTGAAAATACAATTATTGACGATAATTTCAGACAAAATATAATTGACGCTAAGTCAAAGGCAAGAGAAGGAAGATTTATTAAACTTGCAACTCCTGTATTTGACGGTGCACAGGACGAAGATATAAAACTTGCATTTAAAGAGGCAGGTTTAAGACCTGACTTTAAGTCAGTCGTATATGACGGACGTACGGGTGAAAAGTTTGATAACCCTGTTACAGTCGGCGTCATGTATTACTTGAAACTTCACCATCTTGTTGATGATAAGATTCACGCACGTTCAACAGGTCCTTACTCACTTGTTACTCAACAGCCTTTGGGCGGTAAAGCTCAGTTCGGCGGTCAGCGTTTCGGTGAAATGGAAGTTTGGGCTTTGGAGGCTTACGGTGCCGCTTATACATTGCAGGAAATCCTGACAGTTAAATCTGACGATATTGTCGGTCGTGTTAAGACATACGAGGCAATCGTTAAGGGTGAAAATATTCCTAAGTCAGGTATTCCTGAATCATTTAAGGTACTTGTTAAGGAACTTCAGTCACTTGCACTTGATATTAAGATTCTTAATCATAATATGGAAGAAATCGACCTTGACGCATCATTTGAAGATGAGGACGAAGGTGTTGTAAGCGAAGAACTTGTACAAACAATGGAGGACAAGGACGGAATTACAGATACTTTTGATGAAGATGATCTTAATGATGCAAGTATGGTTTTGGATGATTCAGACGAAAATGATTTCGGCGTTGATGATTCTGATGATATTGATTTCGGCGATGACGACGAAATATAATCATGACGTGTGAATAGACTATGGAGGTTTTTAGATGTTAGAATTTAACAGCTTTGAGGCAATTAAAATCGGTTTAGCTTCTCCCGAGACAATACTAAGTTGGTCACACGGTGAAGTTTTAAAGCCTGAAACCATAAACTACCGTACTCTTAAGCCTGAAAAGGACGGATTATTCTGTGAAAAGATTTTCGGTCCTACAAAGGATTGGGAGTGTCACTGTGGTAAATATAAGAAAATCAGATTTAAAGGAAAGGTCTGCGAACGCTGCGGAGTTGAAGTAACAAAAGCAAAAGTAAGACGTGAAAGAATGGGACATATTGCTCTTGCAACTCCTGTTTCACATATTTGGTATTTCAAAGGTGTTCCGTCATCAATGGGACTTATCATTGACCTTTCTCCAAGACAGCTTGAAAAGGTACTTTACTTTGCATCATATATTGTAACTGATCCGGGTACTTCAAATCTTATGCAAAATCAGATTCTTTCAGAGGCTGAATATCGTGAGGCATATGAAAAGTACGGCGATAAGTTCAAAGCAGGTATGGGTGCAGAGGCTATCAAGACTTTGCTTGAAAGAATTGATCTTGAAGAACTTTCAAGAGAATTAAAGGAAGAGCTTGACGCTACACAAGGACAAAAGAAAGCAAGAATTATTAAAAGACTTGAAATTGTAGAGGCATTCAGACTTTCGGGTAACAGACCTGAATGGATGATTATGACTGTTATTCCGGTAATTCCGCCGGAACTTAGACCTATGGTACAGCTTGACGGCGGACGTTTTGCAACGTCTGACCTTAATGACCTTTACAGAAGAGTTATAAACAGAAACAATCGTTTAAAAAGACTTCTTGAACTTGGTGCTCCTGATATTATTATCAGAAACGAAAAACGTATGTTACAAGAGGCTGTTGACGCACTTATCAATAACGGTCGTCGCGGAAGAACTGTAACAGGACCGGGTAACAGACCGCTAAAATCACTTTCGGATATGCTTAAAGGTAAGCAGGGACGTTTCCGTCAAAACTTGCTTGGTAAGCGTGTTGACTACTCAGGTCGTAGCGTTATCGTTGTAGGTCCGGAAATGAAGATTTATCAGTGCGGTGTGCCAAAGGAAATGGCTATCGAATTGTTTAAGCCTTTCGTAATGAAAGAACTTGTATCTCGCGGACTTGCACATAATATAAAGAGTGCAAAGAGAATGGTTGAGAGAACAAAGCCAGAGGTTTGGGACGTTCTTGAGGACGTAATTAAGGAGCATCCTGTACTTCTAAACCGTGCGCCTACACTTCACAGACTTGGTATTCAAGCATTTGAGCCAAAACTTGTTGAAGGACGTGCTCTAAAACTTCATCCGCTTGTATGTACGGCTTATAACGCCGACTTCGACGGTGACCAGATGGCTATCCACGTTCCTCTTTCACCGGAGGCACAGGCCGAGGCACGTTTCCTAATGCTTTCAGCAAATAACTTGCTTAAACCGCAGGACGGACACCCTGTAACAGTTCCTACACAGGATATGATTTTGGGTTCTTACTACCTGACAATTCAAAAGGAACATTATGACAGAATTATTGATACAATTCTTGATGATGAACCTAAAATCAATGTATTAATCGAAAGACTTTCTGATATGGAACAGGAAGAAAACGTTGTTATATACAATGAAGAAGAACCAATCAAGAGCTTTACTGATGTAAGAGAGGCTCTTAAATATATGAGAGAGTTGCCGGAAGTTGCAATGAATGAAACAGAAATTCACGCAAATCCTGTAACTTTGGTATTACCGAATAAATCACTTCAAATTTCGCTGAAGAAATTAATAAGTGAGGCTAAGAAGCTTGTAATAAAGAAGTATACTACATTTGACGAGGCACTTCTTGCTTATTATAATCACGAAGTAACTCTACACGAAAGAATTCTTGTTGAAGTTACAAAGAAGATTAACGGAGTAGAAAAGTCAAAACTTATCGGTACAACTGTCGGTAGAATTATATTCAATAATAATATTCCTCAGCATATCGGTTATATTGACAGATCAAATCCTGAAAATGAATTTGACCTTGAAATCGACTTTGTTGTAGGTAAGAAACAGCTTGGTAAAATTATTGATAAGTGTATCAGAGTTTGCGGTACTTCAGAAACAGCCGAAGTGCTTGATAAGATTAAGGCTACAGGTTATAAGTATTCTACAAGAGGTGCTATAACTGTTGCCGTATCAGATATCGAAGTTCCTGAAAAGAAACAAGTTATCCTTGCTGACGCTGAAAAGCAAGTCGAAGGAATTATGCAGAAGTATCAGATGGGTCTTCTTACAAATGAAGAACGTTATCAACAGACAATTAAAATTTGGGCAAAGGCTTCATCTGATGTCACAGACGCCATGATGGAACACCTTGGTGAGTTCAATCCAATCTTTATGATGGCTGACTCAGGTGCCCGTGGTAGTGTTAACCAAATTCGTCAGCTTGCAGCTATGCGTGGACTTATGGCGGATACACAGGGTAGAACAGTCGAAATTCCTATCCGTGCTAACTTCCGAGAAGGTCTTAATGTACTTGAATACTTCATTTCATCACACGGTGCGCGTAAAGGTCTTACAGATACAGCTCTTAGAACAGCCGACTCAGGTTACCTTACTCGTCGTCTTGTTGACGTATCACAGGACGTTATCGTTCGTGAAATCGACTGCGGTACTGATGAAGGTGAATGGGTAACTGAAATCACTGACGGTAAAGAAAGTATCGAACCGCTATATGACCGTATCGTCGGCCGTACAGCTATGCAGGATGTTATTCACCCTGAAACAGGCGAAGTTCTTGCAAAGAACGGTGAACTTATAACAGACGTACAGGCTAATAATATTGTTAATGCCGGTATCGAAAAAGTATATATCAGAAGCGTACTTACTTGTAAGTCAAAAATCGGTGTTTGTGCTAAATGTTACGGTACAAACCTTGCTACAGGTGAACTTGTTAATGTCGGTGAGGCAGTTGGTATTATTGCCGCACAGTCAATCGGTGAACCGGGTACACAGCTTACAATGCGTACTTTCCACGCCGGCGGTGTTGCGTCAGGCAGCGATATTACACAGGGTCTTCCTCGTGTCGAGGAACTTTTCGAGGCAAGACGTCCGAAGGGTCTTGCTATAATCTCAGAAATCGGCGGTAAAATTACTGTAACAGAATCAAAGCGTAAGAGAGAAGTTACAGTTGCCAATGACCAGACAGGTGAAGCTAAGACTTATACAATTCCATACGGTTCAAGTATTAAAGTTCATGACGGTGACGTTATTGAGGCGGGTGACGAACTTACAATGGGTTCTGTAAACCCTAATGATATTCTTCATATCAGAGGTCCTCATGCCGTTCAGGTTTATATCGCGCGTGAAGTTCAGAGAACATACCGTATGCAGGGTGTTGATATTAACGATAAGCACGTCGAAGTTATCACACGTCAAATGTTGCGTAAGGTTAGAGTTGAAGAGGCAGGCGAAACTGATCTTCTTATCGGTTCACTTGTTGATAAGTTTGAACTTGAAGAGGCAAACGAGAGAGTTAAGGAAAAGGGCGGTACTGAATTTGCAACTGCATCTCCTGTACTTCTTGGTATCACTAAGGCTTCTCTTGCAACCGAATCATTCCTTTCAGCCGCATCATTCCAGGAAACTACAAAGGTTCTTACAGATGCAGCTATTAAGGGTAAGGTTGACCCGCTTCTTGGTCTAAAGGAAAATGTTATCATCGGTAAACTTATTCCTGCCGGTACAGGTATGAGTATGTATAAAGATATTAATATTACTATCGACGGCGAAGAAGTTGACAACGAAGAAATAGAATAAGATAATTATGAACTGCTGTGAATTTTCACAGCAGTTCATTTTGTTTAAAAAAATTATATATAAAACTGATATAAATAGGCTGCTTTTTGTGCAAAAGGAAGAATTAATCATTAAAATGATATAAATTTAACATATAGGCTTGTATATTTTATAAATTTGATGTAAAATATATATAAATGGGCATATACTATGCTCACTCAAAGATAAAAAAATATATATATTTTTTAGGAGGAATTTAAAATGGCAGTTAAAGTTGCGATTAACGGATTCGGACGTATTGGACGTCTTGCATTCAGACAGATGTTCGGCGCAGAGGGTTATGAAGTTGTTGCTATCAACGACCTTACAAGCCCAAAGATGCTTGCTCATCTACTAAAGTATGATTCATCACAAGGTAAGTATGAAAAGGCTGATACAGTTTCAGCAGGTGAAGATTCAATCACAGTTGATGGTAAGGAAATCAAAATCTACGCTTTTCCTGATGCAAATAATTGTCCATGGGGCGACCTTGACGTAGACGTAGTTCTTGAATGCTCAGGTTTCTATACATCAAAGGAAAAGGCTCAGGCTCATATCAATGCCGGTGCTAAGAAAGTTGTTATTTCTGCTCCTGCAGGCAACGACCTACCAACAATCGTTTACAACGTAAACCACGAAACACTAAAGAAGGGCGACAACATCATTTCAGCTGCTTCTTGTACAACAAACTGCTTGGCTCCTATGGCAGACGCACTTAACAAGTACGCTCCAATTCAGTCAGGTATCATGTGCACAATTCACGCTTACACAGGTGACCAAATGACTCTTGACGGTCCTCAAAGAAAGGGTGACCTAAGAAGATCAAGAGCTGCTGCTGTAAACATCGTTCCTAACTCAACAGGTGCTGCAAAGGCTATCGGTCTTGTTATTCCTGAACTAAACGGTAAGCTTATCGGCAGCGCTCAGAGAGTTCCAACTCCAACAGGTTCAACAACAATCCTTACAGCTGTTGTTAAGGGTGACGTTACAGTTGACGGTATCAACGCTGCTATGAAGGCTGCTTCAAACGAATCATTCGGTTACAACACAGATGAAATCGTTTCATCAGATATCGTTGGTATGAGATACGGTTCACTATTCGATTCAACACAAACAATGGTTGCTGAAATCGGTGACGGTCTTTACGAAGTACAAGTTGTTTCATGGTATGATAACGAAAACTCATACACATCACAGATGGTTAGAACAATTAAGTATTTCTCAGAAAATTGCTAATCACAATTTGAACTCTTTTAAACAACTGCCTTTATGGCAGTTGTTTTTTTATACTTGAATTTTCTGCAAAACTTCGTAGTGGCGATCATTGGTCACCACTTTTTTGTCTTTTATATTGACACGAATTAAAATTTAATTTATACTATTGTTATAGTAAAAAAGAAAAAGGGGATAAGTATGAGATTGCCTGAAAAATTTGAGGACAGAATGAAAAAAATGCTCGGAGATGAGTATGATGATTTTATAAAATCAATGGACGAAACTCCGATATTTACGGGAATACGAATAAATACTTCAAAAGTAGGTGCAAAAGACGCAGTAATCAAGGAATTTGGTGAACTTCAGAATGTACCTTGGTGCAACGACGGATTTTATGCGGATAAGTCTAAAATTTCAGGTAATCACCCTTATCACCTTGCGGGACTTTTTTATTTTCAGGAGCCGTCCGCAATGTCAACCGTATCGGCTTTGAATATTGAAAGTGACGATTATGTACTTGATTTGTGTGCCGCACCCGGCGGAAAAGCTACTCAGGCAGGTGCTTTTATCGGCAAAAACGGGTTGCTTGTAGCAAATGAAATTGTAAAAAACCGTGCAAATATATTGTCTGACAATATAGACAGATTCGGTTTGACTAATGCAGTAGTCACAAATGAAACACCTCAAAGGCTGGCTGAAAAATATGTGCATTTTTTTGATAAGATTATAGTTGACGCACCATGCAGCGGTGAGGGGATGTTCAGAAAAGAGCCGCAGGCAGTGGACGAATGGAGTGTTGAACATACGGTTTCGTGCGGTGTAAGACAGAAACATATACTTGATTGTGCAATGAAAATGCTTAAAGGCGGAGGATATATTGTGTATTCAACGTGCACGTTTGCATCGGAGGAAAATGAGCAGGTGTGTGCGTATATGCTTGAAAATTATAATGTGGAACTTGTAGAACCAAATAATCTTGATATGCTGTCTAAAGGCAGAGGAGAGTGGTCAAATTCCAACTGTGATATGAGCAAAGCACGAAGAATTTTTCCGCATAAAAATAACGGTGAGGGACATTTTGTGGCACTGTTTCACAGTTTGGACAATTACGAAAGTGAAGTAAGTAAGCCTAAAAAAACAAGTATGACGGACGCCGAAAAGGTGTACAGACAATTTGAAAAAGAGTTTTTGAATACAGAACTTGACGGTGAATTTTGTCTGTTCGGAGAACAGCTTTACTTGAAACCGAAATGTATTGACGTTGATAAAATTAAGGTTGTCAGAAACGGTCTTAATCTCGGAATATATCGTAAAAACAGATTTGAGCCGTCATATGCACTTTGCCTGGCACTTAAAAAAGAAGATTTTAAGAATACCGTTGATTTTGAATGTGACAGTGAAGAACTTAAAAAGTATCTTATGGGTAATACAGTCGAATGTGATAAAAAAGGCTGGAGTGCCGTAACCGTAAACGGTTATCCGATAGGTTGGGGAAAAGCGTCAAACGGAATACTGAAAAATCATTTTCCTAAATATTTGAGATTGAAAAGATAGGGAGAAAAATTATGAATTTGTTTGAATCTGAACGTAAGGTTATGGACGTTTTGTGGCGTGAGGGCAGTATAACCGCAGGTGAAATTGCAAAAATACTGAATATTGATATTGGCTGGAACAGAAACACTACATATACGGTGATAAATAAGTGCATAAAAAAGGGTTATATATCGCGTGGAGAAGATAAATTCATTTGTACCCCTGTTATAACGAAAGATGAAGTAAAAAACGATGAATTGGAAGAATTGATGAAAAAATATTTTGATAATTCACCCGTAAAACTGTTTACTTCTGTTGTAAATTTGGCAGATAAACAGGAACTAAAGAAAATGAAGAAGATTATAAAAAATACCGCTAATCTTTAGATATTAGCGGTATTTTAATTTTTAGTCTTTTATTAATTGATAAAATTCATTACGCAATTCGTGGTCGGTGTCAAAAAGACCGCGTATAGCACTTGTGCGTGTTTTAGCACCGCGAGCCTTGATACCGCGAGCTGTCATACAGCTATGCTCACCCTCAACAACAACGATTACGTCCTCAGTATCGCAAACCTTTTGGATAACTTCGGCAATATCCGAGCAGATACGTTCTTGAAGCTGAAGTCTTTTTGAAACCATATCGCATATGCGGGCAATCTTTGAAAGACCGATAACCTTGCCGTTCGGAATATATCCGACGTGGCAATGCATATTGTACATAAGTGCAAGGTGATGTTCACAGTGACTGAAAACTTCAATATCTTTAACGATTACAAGGTCGTTTGAGTCAACCTCAAAGCACTTGTTAAACATTTCAGCGATTTCGTCATTGGTGTATCGCATACCCTCAAAAATTTCGTCATACATACGCGCAACGCGGTCGGGAGTATCCTTTAATCCCTCACGGTCGGGGTCGTCGCCAAGTTCTGTAAGAATTGTGCGTATAGCCTCTTTTATCTTTTCGTGATTAAATTCTTTTTTCATTTAAACACCTCTTTCTTCCGGATCCCAGATAACCTTGTGAAGTTGAATTTGAAATGTTGCGTCACAAAGCACAGGCTCTTTAAGCATTATATTGACAAGTTTTTGTGCGTCATACATTCCGTAAACCGCACCGAGATAAATATGTGGCATTTCGGTATAAACTTGTTTTAACTTCTTGACTATATCAATAGTCAAGTTCATATCTTCGTCAGAGCCTATAACGAATTTGATAACATCGCAAGGCCGTAGATTAATAAAATTATTCCAAATCATTTTGTCGGTCATACCGCTTGACGGAAGTTTGTAGTCGATAGTAAAAAACAAATTATCCGACTTCGGCACTTTGCCGAGAAAATCAACTATATCAACTGCGCCGTTCGTTTCAATATTAACATCACAGCCGATTTCGGTCAGTTTTGAAACAAGCTCCGCACTGTCGGTATGAACAAGAGGCTCACCGCCTGTAAGCGTAACACGCTTGTAAGTCATATTAACCTTTGAAATAATTTCATCAACAGTCATTTCAGTATATTCACAAGGCGTTTCTTCACCGAACAGTGAATAAACCGTATCGCAGTACGAACAGCGTAGGTTACAGCCTGCAAGGCGTATAAATGTTGCACATTGTCCTGTTCGTATGCCCTCGCCGTCAATACTGTCAAAAATTTCGATTACTTTCATTTTGATTTTCCTTATAACAGTTTTATTTTAACATCATCTTTGATGTAGCTTGCAATGTTGTCCTGACTTTCCTGTACGTCAACACGATAACAGAACGGTGCAAGCTCATCGCAAATGTATTTCGCCAAGTTTTCGGCAGTAGGATTGAACGGTACAACTTCATTAATAACCTTGTGGTCAAACTTGTCTTGAATTTTGCGTTTGATGTGTGTAAAATCAAGAACCATACCGTTTTTGCCAAGAGTTTCACTTTGAAGATATACGTCAATTATCCAGTTGTGACCATGAAAATTCGTGCATTTTGAGTCGTAGTCAAGGTCTAACTTGTGTGCCGCACTTATTTCAAATCTTTTCTTTACTTCGTACATTTTTTCATCTCCATATATTGTTCGTAACCGCGTCTTCTGAGCGTGCATGACGGACAGTGTCCGCATCCTTCGCCGAGTACGCCGTTATAACAAGTAAGTGTTTCGTTGTAAATAGTGTCAAGTACACCCAAATCGTCAGCCATTTTCCAAGTTTCAGCCTTGTTCAGCCACATAAGCGGTGTGTGGATAACAAAATTGTAATCCATAGCAAGATTGACTGTAACATTAAGAGATTTAACGAAAATATCACGACAATCCGGATAACCAGAAAAATCTGTTTCGCATACGCCTGTTACAAGGTCTGTTATGCCGTGAGTTTTTGCATATATAGCGGCATAGCTTAAAAACAATAAGTTTCTGCCCTCAACAAATGTATTCGGCGGTGTACCCTCCGGCTTTGTTTCCTCAACGGGAATATCTTCACGCGTAAGTGAATTTGCGGAAAGCTGATTTATAATAGGTGTCGGAACGATTTCATAAGGAATACCGACTTTTTTACAAATCTTGTCTGCACATTCAAGCTCAAGCTTGTGACGCTGACCGTAGTCAAAACCTATTGCAGATACATTTTCTTTACCAAATTTGTCTATTGCCCAGAACAGACAAGTTGTACTGTCCTGACCGCCCGATAAAACAACAAGTGCTTTTCTGTTTTTCATTTTAATCCTCCATTTATTTCAAACTGTCAAACAATCTGTTTTCAGCGATTTTTTCATATTTAGTACCCGGTTGACCGTAGTTTGCAAACGGATAAATAGATATGCCGCCGCGCGGCGTGAAAATACCTTTAACTTCAAGATATTTCGGCTCCATAAGTTTAACAAGGTCTTTCATTATAATATTGATACAGTCCTCGTGAAAATCACCTTGATTTCTGAAACTGAAAAGATACAGCTTTAATGATTTTGATTCAACCATTTTCACGTTTGGAATATAGTTGATAGTGATTTTTGCAAAATCCGGCTGACCTGTGATTGGACAAAGCGACGTAAATTCGGGACAGTCAAACGTTACCATATAATCGTTGCCTTGGTGTTTGTTTACGAATGTTTCAAGTACCTCCGGTGCATATGTGTCCTTGTAGACTGTTTTTTTGTTACCTAAAAGTGATAAACCCTCTGTTTCTTCTTTGTTTCTCGGCATAATAAACTCCTTTTATTCCATTAACCATTTCATTTTTTGAGAGGTTGCGTGAGTCATAATTTCTTCAAGCTTTTCTCTGTCACTGTTTTCGACCGCTTCGGCAATCTTTCCGAGACTTGCCTGCATTTCGTGTATTCTGTTTACAAGCTGTTCCTTGTTTTCAACGAAAAGTTCACTCCACATTTGAGCGTTTATAATCGCGACTCTTGTACAGTCACGCAAACTTCCCGCACTGAAAAACGTTGAACGTTCAATCATAGGATTGTCGCAAAGAGCAACGGCTACAACGTGCATAAGCTGACTTGTGTATGCGATTACCGCGTCATGTTCTTCCGGTGTTGTTGTGACAACGTGCTTACAGCCGATATATTCGGCAAGCTCACGAATAAGAGCAATATTTTCGGGTTTGTTTTTCTTTGTCGGCGTAATCAGAAATGACGCTTTGTTGAAAAGTGTGTCGGTCGAACTTTGATAACCGCCGACTTCACGTCCTGCCATAGGATGTGCGCCGATAAAGTCCACATTGTCGGGAAGTATTTTAGACATTTCATCAATCATAAAACCCTTAACACCGGAAACGTCTGTTATAACCGCACCCGGTTTGATGTGTGACAAGTTGTTTTTAACCATATCGACATTAAGCTGCGGATAAAGACAAAGTATGATTAAATCAGCATTATCCATTACTTCGCCTACGTCCGAACTTCCTTCGTCTATTGCACCGTCCTGCTTTGCAAGTAAGACAGTTTCGGATGTTCGGTTGTATGCGGAAATTGTGCAGTTGTGAAAACCGCGAAGTCTGCGTGCGATTGAACCGCCGATTAAACCCAAACCAATTATTGCTACTTTCATTTATTTTCACTCCGTTCTACCATAATTCAAACTATATTTTATCACAAAATTCGCAAATTGTGAATATATATATTAAAATTTTATATTTTTACCTGTCGGCTATTGACGATATATATGTTGAAATGATAAAATATTAAATTGAATACTTATAATTTGAAATAGGAGATTAGTATGTGGAGTGCAGATAAATGGGAACAGTACAGACTTATAGACAGTGCTGACGGAGAAAAACTTGAATATTGGGGAGATTATCTTTTAAGACGTCCCGACCCACAGGCAGTCTGGAGTTTAAAATCTGATAAAAAACTTTGGAATAAGGCTGACGCTTGGTATCACCGTTCAAAATCGGGCGGCGGAAAGTGGGAGTACTTGAATAAGAAACTTCCCGAGCGTTGGACTGTTAATTATCGCAATTTGACTTTTAATATAAAGCCTATGGGCTTTAAGCATACGGGACTTTTTCCTGAACAAGCTGTAAATTGGGATTGGTTTTCAGAGCTTATAAAAAAGGCGGACAGACCTATAAGAGTACTTAACCTTTTTGCATATACAGGCGGTGCAACAGTTGCGGCACTTGAAGCAGGTGCGGAAGTTGTACACGTTGACGCGTCAAAGGGTATGGTAACTTGGGCGAAAGAAAATGTTGTGTCGTCGGGACTTGGCGACAGACCCGTAAGATATATTGTCGATGACGTTGTTAAATTCGTACAGCGTGAAAACAGACGCGGTCGTCAGTATGACGCAATAATTATGGATCCGCCGTCATACGGCAGAGGTCCGTCGGGTGAGGTTTGGAAGATTGAAAATGAACTTTATCCGTTAATTGAAGAATGTATGAAAATTCTTTCGGATAAACCGTTATTTTTCCTTATAAATTCATATACGACAGGTCTTAGCGCACAAGTGCTTATAAATGTACTCTCTATGACCGTAGGCAGAAAATACGGCGGTAAAATCACTGCCGATGAGATTGGACTTACGATGAAATCAAATAATCTTGTTTTGCCGTGTGGAATTAGTGGACGCTGGCAGGAACACAGTACAAAATAAATTTAAAGGAACAAATTAAATGATAGAAACAAAAAATCTTTCTTTTATTTACCGTGAAGAAGATATGGAAAGCGGAGAGATAAAAGAGGAAAAAGTTTTAAAGGATATTAACATTGAAATAGAAAAAGGCTCTTTTACCGCCGTACTCGGTCACAACGGCAGCGGAAAATCAACTCTTGCAAAGCATTTTAATGCTATACTTTTGCCGTCGGGCGGTAAGGTATATGTAAAGGGTATGGATACGGCTGACGAAAATAATATATTTAATATACGTCAGTCGGCAGGTATGGTTTTCCAAAATCCCGATAACCAAATGGTTGCGGCACTGGTTGAAGATGAGGTGGCGTTTGCACCCGAAAATTTAGGTGTTGAGCCTAAAGAGATACGCAGACGTGTTGACGAGTGTCTTGAAATAGTCAATATGACAAAGTATGCCCAAAGTTCACCGTCAAAGCTTTCGGGCGGTCAAAAACAGAGAGTGGCGATTGCGTCGGTGCTTGCAATGAATCCCGAAATACTTATACTTGACGAGCCGACAGCAATGCTTGACCCAAAAGGCAGAAGTGAAGTTATAAAGACGATAAAAATGCTTAACGAAGAAAAAGACATTACAGTTGTGCTTATAACTCATTATATGGACGAAGCGGCACAGGCGGACAGAACCGTTGTTATTGACGACGGTGAAATTGTGCTTGACGGTACGCCGAAAGAAGTATTTAAAAATGTTGAAAAATTAAAGTCACTCGGTCTTGATGTTCCGCAGGTTACGGAACTTGCGTATGAACTTCGTAAAATGGGGATAGAAATTTCAGATGATGTGCTGACGGTTGATGAGTGTTTTGATGAAATTATAAGAATTTTGGGAGAAACAAAAAGATGATAAAAGCAGAAAACGTTAATTATATATATCAGCAGGGAATGCCTTTTGAACGTCAAGCACTTTATGATGTAAATATTGAAATTGAGGACGGTTCGCTTGTTGCACTTATCGGTCATACAGGCAGCGGAAAATCAACGCTTATTCAGCACTTCAACGCACTTGTAAAACCGACTTCGGGCAAAATTATTATTAACGGTATTGACGTTACCGCCCCAAAAGCCGATTTAAGACTTGTCAGAAAAACAGTCGGACTTGTGTTTCAATATCCCGAACATCAGCTTTTTGAAGAAACTGTATATAAAGATATTGCATTCGGTCCTAAAAATATGGGATTCAGTGATGAAGAAATTGATAAAAGAGTAAGAGAAAGTGCCGCACTTGTCGGACTTAAAGAAAAGCATTTAACGCGTTCACCGTTCGACTTGTCGGGCGGTCAAAAAAGACGGGTTGCAATAGCCGGTGTGCTTGCAATGAATCCGAAAGTGCTTATACTTGACGAGCCGACTGCGGGACTTGATCCGAAAGGCAGAGATGAAATACTTGCAACGATAAAAAAACTTCACGAAGAAAACAAAGAAATGATAATTATATTCGTTTCACATTCAATGGAGGACGTTGCAAAAACCGCCGAGCGTGTAATCGTTATGAATGGCGGACACGTTGAAATGCAGGGAACGGTTGCGGAGGTGTTCGCACAAGCGGAGCATTTGCAGAAAATCGGTCTTAATGTACCGCAAGTAACATTGCTTACCGATAAACTGCGACTTGCCGGTTATGATTTGCCCGAGCATATTTATACGGTAAAATATGCCGCGGACGCAATTAAAAAATTAATCGGAGGTGGCGGCAATGTTTAAAGATATAATAATAGGACAGTACGTTCCGGGTAATTCACCGCTCCATAAAATGAATCCGCCTGTAAAAATAATAATGACGATACTTTACATAGTATTGTTGTTCATTTTAAAAAATCCGATTTCATATGTCGTATTTACGATTTACACAATAACATTAATTCTTATAAGCGGTGTACCTTTTAAAATGATATTAAAAGGCTTAAAGCCAATGCTTTGGATATTTATTTTTACGGCGGTACTTAATGTGTTTATGACGCCGGGTGATACGGTGTGGGCACTGAAGATATTTAAGTTTACTTTAAAGATTACAAAAGAGGGTATCGAATCCGGTTCACTTATGGTTATAAGGCTTTTGTATCTTGTAATGGGAACGTCACTTCTTACGCTTACAACGTCACCTTTACAGCTTACGGACGGAATAGAAAAACTGTTAAAACCTTTCAATAAAATAAAAGTTCCGTCACACGAAATTGCAATGATGATGACTATTGCAATAAGATTTATTCCGACGCTTGCCGAAGAAACGGACAAGATTATGAAAGCACAAATGGCAAGAGGTGCGGACTTTGAAACAGGAAATATAATAAGACGTGCAAAGGCTATGATACCGCTTTTGGTACCGCTTTTTGTAAATGCGTTCAGACGTGCCGACGAGCTTGCAACGGCTATGGAGGCAAGGTGCTACAACGGCGGCAATAACCGTACAAAAATGAAAGAAACGCATATGAGTAAAGTCGATTTGGGAGCAAGTATCGTATTTGTTTTGGCGGCTGCTCTTATTATGGCGGTAGAATTTTTAATTGCAATTTAGTAATGGAAATGGTATAATGAGAAATATTAAACTGAAAATTCAATATGACGGTACTGATTATCACGGCTGGCAAATACAGAAAAATGACATAACAGTACAGGAAACAGTAAAAAAAGCCATTCAGAAAATTGTGAATGAAGATGTACATTTGACAGGCTGCGGACGAACAGATACAGGCGTTCACGCCGAAAACTATGTATGCAACTTTTTCACAAATTCAAGAATACCGTCTGAAAAACTGCCGTATGCGTTAAACACATATTTACCGAATGACATTGTTTGTTTTGAGGCGGAAGATACTGACGAAAATTTTCATTCAAACAGCAGTGCGGTGAAAAAGAGATATGTTTATAAAATTTTAAACCGTGAATTTCCCGATGCGGTTATGAACAGATATTCGTGGCATTATAAATATCCTTTGGATATAGAAAAAATGCGGATTGCCGCAAAGGCGTTTATTGGTGAACATGATTTTATAGGTTTTGCGTCAAGCGGATTTTCGGTTAAAACAACTGTAAGAGAAATTTATTCGCTTGATGTTGATAAAAACGGGGATATAATAACGATTGATGTTGTCGGAAACGGATTTCTTTACAATATGGTAAGAATTATTGCGGGAACGCTTGTTTTTGTCGGCGGCGGAAAGATTAATCCGAACGATATGACAGACATAATAAATTCAAAAGACAGAGAAAGAGCAGGTATAACCGCTCCGCCGCAAGGCCTTTGTCTGAAGGAGGTGTATTACTGATGAAAAACGATGACGAAATAAATGAAAGTTCAATAAGTGACCTCATACATTATGCGGAGGACGAAAAACGTAATACATTTGATGATGAACCCGAAACAGATGATGAATTGGATGATGAAATAACGGAAACAGACGATGAAACTGTATCGGATAAGGAAGAACCTGTTTCGGAAGAAGTAAGTGAGGAAAACAAAAAAACCGAAGAAGAACCTGTTTCGGAAGAAGCAGATGAAGAACCGGAAGACGAGCTTGCTTTAGAAGAAGCAGATGAAGAAAATAATTCCGAAGAAGAAAAAACTTTAAGCAATAATGTAAATTACGATGATGATACAGATTATCCCGATTATGAAACGGATGTCGGATTTTTTGACGATTTAAAAATCGGAGACCACAAAGGTATAATCATAGGTGTGATAATAGGTATAATTGTTGTAATCGCTTTTATAATGATAGATACAGGAATAATCGGAAATTACAAAAATAATTTTTCAAACAATATATCTAAAGTATTTAAAACGAGTAAAACAGACAAAAATCAATTACCCGACCCAACACAAAAACCTGATGAACAATACAATACAGAAATAAAGTCAAATGAAATTGTTTCTTTTGAGGGTGCGAATGAAACTGAATTTGTACCGTACAAAAACGGTGTTGTATGTGCGAAAATGAATCATATGTCGTATATTGATGGAACGGGAACTGTCGTGTGGGAAATAGATACGGCGATAGTTGATCCGATATTAAAGGTAGACGGAAATTATATTTTAATTGCCGAAAAAGGCAGAAATAAAATTTGTTTGTACATTGACAATAAACTTCAATATGACGTAGACGATCCCGATACTGTTATGTCGGCAGAACTTTCTTCAAACGGTGATGTAGTGGTTGTTACGGATAAATCGTCATACCGAGGCGGTATATCTGTATATAATAAATCAGGCGAACAAATATTCTCGTGGGCGTCAGGAAGTGACGCGGTTATATGTGCCGATATTTCGGCGGCGTCGAGAAGTGTCGCAGTGGCACTTTTAAATTCCGATGTAACCGCAAAAACAACCGTACAGCTTTTTAACGTAAATGAAACAGAAAGCTATGCAAAAATCGAAATGCCCGATACCGTTGTATATGAACTTCAGTTTGTGGGTGATAAGGTTAATGCGTTTGGCGACAACAGGGTTACGGGAATTTCATCAAGCGGAAAAATTGTTTATGACAACGATTTTTCAAATGTGCAGCTTACACATTCGGCTATAGACTCAAACGGCAATAAACTGTTGGCATTTGACGACGGTAATATACCTATGCTGAATTTGTACAGCAAAAACGGTTTTTTAAAGAACAGTACAACCCTTATAGGCGTTACTGACTTTATAGACATAAATAAAAAATATATACTTTATAACATAGGCAGAGATATTTATTTTGGAAAAACAAATTCAAAAGTAATGTCAAAATATACTGCCGCAATGGATATAAAAAATCTGATTATAGTATCGGATACAACCTTTGTGGTGATTTATTCAAACAGCCTTGAAGTTGTAACCGTATAAAGGGGGTATGGCATGAATATAACTCTTGATATTATTTTATTGGCAGTGCTTGTCATATCGTTTGTTATCGGTTATAAAAAAGGATTTGTAAAATCGGTTTGGAAAATAGTCGCATTGGTTGTAACAATAGTGCTTGTTCTTGCACTTAAAACGCCTACGGTAAACTTTCTTGCAGGTTCGGCTTTGGCAAATAACATAAGCACAAAGATTGCGGAAAATGTCAATATTCCGCAGGGCGGAGGTGTTGATATTGCCGAAACGCTGAATTTGCCGGAATTTATTCAAAGTGATATGACAAATCAAATTGACAGCACCAACAATGCGGTTAATTCGATAAACGAAAAAACCGTAATGTGGCTTACAAATCTTTGCTTGACGGTTATCGCCTGCGTGGCACTGTTTATCATAATACGTCTTATACTTATGGCGGTGTATATGATAATAAACGGTATTACGGAAGCACCGATTATAAAAGGTGTAAATAAATTTATGGGTGGAATTTTTGCAACGATAAATATAATTTTTATTATATTTTTGTTGCTTGCACTTGTATCAATGTTTGCACCGGCAGAGAGCAATCTGTATGAAATGATTGACAAAACATATGCAGTAAAATATTTATATAATTATAATATATTACTTCAACTATTTATGAAAATCTAAGGAGGAAAAAGAAATGTACAGTGATATAGTAAAAAAAGGATTAGAGAAAACACCTCATCGTTCGCTTTTTAAAGCGTCCGGATTTACAGATGAGGAAATCGAAAGACCGCTTATAGGTGTTGTAAGTGCGAAGAATGAAATCATTCCCGGACACATTCACCTTGATAAAATCGCAGAGGCGGTAAAGACAGGTGTAAGAATTGCCGGCGGTACACCGTTGGAATTTCCTGCAATCGGTGTTTGCGACGGTATCGCAATGGGACATAAGGGAATGAAGTATTCTCTTGCAAGCCGTGAGCTTATTGCCGATTCAATCGAATCAATGACTATTGCACACGGTCTTGACGCTCTTGTACTTATTCCAAACTGTGATAAAATCGTTCCGGGTATGCTTATTGCGGCGGCAAGATTAAATATTCCTGCTATAATAGTAAGCGGCGGACCGATGCTTTCAATTAATTATAAAGACAAGTATCGTGACCTTAATACTGCATTTGAGGCAGTCGGTGCATTTAAAGCAGGTAATATCGATGAGGACGAACTTCTAAGACTTGAAAATGCGGCTTGTCCGTCATGCGGTTCATGTTCGGGTATGTTTACTGCAAACTCAATGAACTGTCTGTGTGAGGTCCTTGGTATGGCTTTACCGGGTAACGGCACAATTCCTGCTGTTTATTCTGAAAGAATACGTCTTGCAAAGCATGCAGGTATGAAGATTATGGAACTTCTTGAAAAGAACATTAAGCCGAGAGATATTATTACTCCGGATTCAATTTATAATGCACTTCGTGTTGATATGGCACTTGGCTGCAGTACAAACTCTATGCTGCACCTTCCTGCAATAGCACATGAGGCAAAAGCACCTATAACACTTGATTACGCAAATGAAATCAGTAAAGAAACACCGAACCTATGTCATCTTGCTCCTGCAGGCGAACATCACGTTCAGGATTTGTATGCGGCAGGCGGTGTTCAGGCACTTATGAACGAGCTTTCAAAGAAGAATTTGTTAAAGCTTGATACAATTACCGCAACAGGTAAGACTTTGGGCGAAAATATTAAGGACTGCACTGTACTTGATTATAACGTAATCCGTCCGATAGATAATCCGTACAGCCAAACAGGCGGTATTGCCGTATTAAAGGGTAATCTTGCTCCTGACGGCTCTGTTGTTAAGAGAAGTGCCGTTGCAAAAGAAATGTTGCAGCACGAAGGCCCTGCAAAGGTTTATAACAGTGAGGAAGAGGCTATTGAGGCTATTTATACAGGTAAGATTGTAAAGGGTGACGTTGTTGTTATCCGTTACGAAGGTCCAAAGGGCGGACCGGGTATGAGAGAAATGCTTTCTCCTACATCTGCAATCTGCGGTATGGGACTTGATAAGGACGTTGCTCTTATTACAGACGGACGTTTCTCAGGCGCTACAAGAGGTGCGGCTATCGGTCACGTTTCACCGGAGGCTGTTGAAGGCGGCCCTATCGCATTTGTACAAGACGGCGATATTATTTCTATTGATATAGATAAATGCCAGATTAACTTTAAGGTCAGCGAAGAAGAATTGGCTAAGCGTAAAGAAAATTGGACTCCGCTTGAACCAAAGGTTAAGACAGGTTATCTAAGAAGATACTCAAAGATGGTTTCTTCTGCAATTCAAGGTGCAGTTATGTTAGACGACTAAAGAACAAATGATTATACAAAAAACGCATTTCTTATATGGAATGCGTTTTTTGTAAGGTTGACAAATCAAATCATTTAAAATATAATGTAGGTAATATATAATAGAAAGAGAGCAAGTATATGCAAGACGGAGTTAAACTTGAACGTAAGACTAAAGATGAACTGAAACAAATAGCGCAAGGTCTTGGAATAGAAAAAATTTCAGCTTTAAAAAAAGATGAAATAATTGTATTGATTCGCGAAAAACGTGAACAGATTGCAAATGAGGAAAAACAGAAAGTGCAACCGAAAAAACGTGAACGTCCGGCAGACGCAGTTGAAGTAAAGGGTGTGCTTGACGTAATGACAGACGGTTTTGGTTTTCTTCGTATGGAGAACTATATGTCGGGCAAAAACGATATATATGTGTCACCTACACAAATAAGAAGATTTAATTTAAAGACCGGTGATGAAATTGTCGGTGATTGCCGACCGTCACAAGATGAAGATAAGTTTTCTCCGTTACTGTTTGTAAAGACTATAAACGGCGACCCGCTTGAAATTGCTTTAAAACGCAGACCGTTTGAACGTCTTACACCGATATATCCGAAAGAAAAAATAAGCCTTGATACAGGTGACAGAACAAGAACCGCATCAAGACTTATAGATTTAATCGCACCAATCGGAAAAGGTCAGAGAGGTATGATAGTTGCACCGCCCAAGGCAGGTAAAACTACTATATTAAAACAAATTGCTCAATCTATATCCGAAAATTATCCCGATATTAAATTGATAGTACTTTTAATAGATGAAAGACCGGAAGAAGTTACTGATATAAAACGTTCAATAGACGGTGAAGTTATATATTCTACATTTGACCAAATGCCCGAAAATCATTGTAAGGTTGCGGAAATGGTGCTTGAAAGAGCGTCAAGACTTGTGGAGCAGAAAAAAGATGTAGTAATTTTGCTTGATTCAATCACAAGACTTGCAAGAGCATATAACTTGACGGTTCAGCCGACAGGAAGAACTTTGTCCGGCGGTCTTGATCCGGACGCATTGTATAAGCCAAAAAAGTTTTTCGGTGCGGCTCGTAATATAGAAGAGGGCGGAAGTCTTACAATTTTGGCAACCGCACTTGTTGAAACGGGCAGCAGAATGGATGATGTTATTTTTGAAGAATTTAAGGGTACGGGTAATATGGAATTGAAACTCGACAGAAATCTTCAGGAAAAACGAATTTTCCCTGCTATTGATATTTTGAAATCAGGTACAAGACGTGAAGAAGATTTGCTTAATGACCGTGAAAAAGAGGCTTGCTGGATTATAAGACGTGAGCTTGGCAGAAATTCAAATACCGAAACTATTGTCAGCTTTTTGCAGTATATGAGAAGTACAAGCAGCAATAAAGATTTTGTTGAGTTGATTATTAATAATTACGGAAGAAAATAATTTTTTGAGAACTGTAACGATTTGTTACAGTTCTTTTTTTGTTGTGATCGACGCAAATAGTGTATGTAATAAGAAATAATCCACAATATATAGTATAATGAAAAAAACTTCAAAAAAAATGAAAAAAAGTGTTGACAAAAGGGGTAATAGAGTGTATAATAATCAAGTCGTCAGTTGAGAGGGCTAAAGAACACGGGAAGAGAAGTGTTCGGGTTGAGAAGAAGTTAAAAACTTTTTCAAAAAACTTTTAAAAAAGTCTTGACAAACTGAAAACGATGTGATAGAATAAACAAGCTGTCGCAAGAGAGCATGTACATTGAAAGATAAATAGTGCAGGTTTTTGTCGAGCATTTGCTTTGCAAATGCAAAACTATTGAGTTTTTTATGACAGAAATTCGGATAAAAATTACGAAGAGAAGTCAGTTAGTAATTAAGAGCTAACAAACAATCGAGTATATAAGAGCGAAAGCTTAAATATAACCATTTAAACGAGAGTTTGATCCTGGCTCAGGACGAACGCTGGCGGCGTGCCTAACACATGCAAGTCGAACGAGAATCTTTGAACAGATCTTTTCGGAGTGACGTTCAAAGAGGAAAGTGGCGGACGGGCGAGTAACGCGTGAGTAACCTGCCCATAAGAGGGGGATAATCCATGGAAACGTGGACTAATACCGCATATTGTAGTTAAGTTGCATGACTTGATTATGAAAGATTTATCGCTTATGGATGGACTCGCGTCAGATTAGATAGTTGGTGAGGTAACGGCTCACCAAGTCAACGATCTGTAGCCGAACTGAGAGGTTGATCGGCCGCATTGGGACTGAGACACGGCCCAGACTCCTACGGGAGGCAGCAGTGGGGAATATTGCGCAATGGGGGCAACCCTGACGCAGCAACGCCGCGTGCAGGAAGAAGGTCTTCGGATTGTAAACTGTTGTCGCAAGGGAAGAAGACAGTGACGGTACCTTGTGAGAAAGTCACGGCTAACTACGTGCCAGCAGCCGCGGTAATACGTAGGTGACAAGCGTTGTCCGGATTTACTGGGTGTAAAGGGCGCGTAGGCGGACTGTCAAGTCAGTCGTGAAATACCGGGGCTTAACGCCGGGGCTGCGATTGAAACTGACAGCCTTGAGTATCGGAGAGGAAAGCGGAATTCCTAGTGTAGCGGTGAAATGCGTAGATATTAGGAGGAACACCAGTGGCGAAGGCGGCTTTCTGGACGACAACTGACGCTGAGGCGCGAAAGTGTGGGGAGCAAACAGGATTAGATACCCTGGTAGTCCACACCGTAAACGATGGATACTAGGTGTAGGAGGTATCGACCCCTTCTGTGCCGCAGTTAACACAATAAGTATCCCACCTGGGGAGTACGACCGCAAGGTTGAAACTCAAAGGAATTGACGGGGGCCCGCACAAGCAGTGGAGTATGTGGTTTAATTCGAAGCAACGCGAAGAACCTTACCTGGGCTTGACATCCCTGGAATCGAGTAGAGATACTTGAGTGCCTTCGGGAATCAGGTGACAGGTGGTGCATGGTTGTCGTCAGCTCGTGTCGTGAGATGTTGGGTTAAGTCCCGCAACGAGCGCAACCCCTATTGTCAGTTGCCATCATTAAGTTGGGCACTCTGGCGAGACTGCCGGTGACAAATCGGAGGAAGGTGGGGACGACGTCAAATCATCATGCCCCTTATGCCCAGGGCTACACACGTACTACAATGGCCGATAACAAAGTGCAGCGAAACCGTGAGGTGGAGCGAATCACAAAACTCGGTCTCAGTTCAGATTGCAGGCTGCAACTCGCCTGCATGAAGTTGGAATTGCTAGTAATCGCGGATCAGAATGCCGCGGTGAATACGTTCCCGGGCCTTGTACACACCGCCCGTCACACCATGAGAGTCGATAACACCCGAAGCCTGTGAGCTAACCTTTTAGGAGGCAGCAGTCGAAGGTGGGGTTGATGATTGGGGTGAAGTCGTAACAAGGTAGCCGTATCGGAAGGTGCGGCTGGATCACCTCCTTTCTAAGGAGAACCGATTGAGCGAATAGCTTAGTCAAAATTCCTAAGGTCGAACGATAGAAATATCGTCAGAGACAGAACTTGTACTGTTTATCTTTGAGTGGACACGTTATTTTGCGAAGCAAAAAACGTGAAGCGCTTTGAAAATTTTAATTTTCGAAGGCTCAGCGGTAGCTGACATCCCTGATATGTAAGGAATGAGCTTTACGCTTTAAAATGTAGAATAATATGAACATTCACAACACAAAATATTGATATAAGTGGGAAAAGGAAACTGAACCCAATAGAAACCCTGCATGGGCCTATAGCTCAGCCGGTTAGAGCGCACGCCTGATAAGCGTGAGGTCGGTGGTTCGAGTCCACTTAGGCCCACCACTAGCATTGCGTAGCAATGCGAAACATCGTATGAGCGTGCCGGTGTGAAATCGTGAAGCGAAGCGGAGCGATAGGCAACAAAGTTGCCGTAACAAGGAGGCACATAGGCGAATATGATGCCAACCGTAGGTTGGACATTCGTGACATACGAAAAATTAATGCCAAATATTAAGTATTAACTAAAATTTGGGGGTGTAGCTCAGCTGGGAGAGCACCTGCCTTGCAAGCAGGGGGTCAGGAGTTCGATTCTCCTCATCTCCACCAGCGTTTACGTAGTAAACGCGAGCATTCACGTAATGCTAACAACGTCCCGCAGGCTTTTTAGAAAAGGGGCAACTTTTTACGGCAGTAAAAAGTGCAGTTGTTAAAAGCATAGTGAATCTGACCGGAGGTCAGCCAAAGCGCTAACTGAAAGTCAAATATATCAATATAAAAGATTGTACCTTGAAAACTAAACAATGTAACAAACGATGATAGAGAGAAACGAGGAAAGCATTTGTTTACAAAGTAATCAAATGACAAACCCCGATAACTAAATTAGTTATCAAACTAATGTGGAAAGGTTTTTTCGATATACGAGAGTATATGGGTAAAAACTTCAATTTCAAACAAATCTCTAATTCTTATGTAATTCAAGAACCAAACCAAGTTGGTCAAGCTATAAAGAGCGTAGGGAGAATGACTTGGCATCAGGAGCCGAAGAAGGACGTGACAAGCTGCGAAAAGCTGCGGTTAGGAGCAAATATCCATAGACCCGCAGATATCCGAATGGGGAAACCCGGTACGGCAATACCGTATCACTGCATGGTAAATACATAGCCATGTGGAGGAAACCCTCTGAACTGAAACATCTAAGTAGGAGGAGGAAGAGAAAGAAACATCGATTTCCTAAGTAGCGGCGAGCGAAAGGGAAAGAGGCCAAACCAGAGATAGCAATATCTTTGGGGTTGTGGACTGCATAATTGATTCAATATTTTTAGCAGAAGTGTATGGGAAGACACACCATAGTAGGTAATAGTCCTGTAAGCGAAAAGGATATTGACAAGGCAGGATCCAGAGTACCACCGGACACGAGGAACCCGGTGGGAAGCCGGGGGGACCACCCCCCAAGCCTAAATACTACCTGATGACCGATAGTGAAAAGTACAGTGATGGAAAGTTGAAAAGAACCCCGGAAGGGGAGTGAAAAAGAATCTGAAACCCTATGTTTACAAGCTGCTAAAGCACCATATGAGTGCGATAGCGTACTTTTTGTAGAACGGTCCGGCGAGTGTATGTTGCAAGCGAGGTTAAGGTGTTAAGCACTGAAGCCGAAGGGAGACCGAGTGTGAATAGCGCGTACAGTTTGCAGTATACGACCCGAAACCGGGTGACCTAACCATGGACAGGTTGAAGTGGAAGTAAAATTCCATGGAGGACCGAACCCACGTCTGTTGAAAAAGGCGGGGATGAGCTGTGGTTAGCGGTGAAATTCCAATCGAACTCGGATATAGCTGGTTCTCATCGAAATAGCTTTAGGGCTAGCCTCAGGATAGTTTAGCGGAGGTAAAGCACTGAATGGGCTAGGGGGCTTCACGGCTTACCGAACCCTATCAAACTCTGAATGCCGCATAAATGTTTCCTGGGAGTCAGACTGCGTGAGATAAGTTTCGTAGTCAAAAGGGAAAGAGCCCAGACCTACAGCTAAGGTCCCTAAATGAATTTAAGTGGAAAAGGATGTGCAGTTGCGTAGACAACTAGGACGTTGGCTTAGAAGCAGCCACTCATTTAAAGAGTGCGTAATAGCTCACTAGTCGAGTGATTGTGCGCCGAAAATGTAACGGGGCTAAAATTCATACCGAAGCTTAGGCTTTGCACACTTTGTGTGCGAGGGGTAGATGAGCGTTGTGTAAGTCTGCGAAGCTACACCGAAAGGAGTAGTGGAGATATCACAAGTGAGAATGCCGGAATGAGTAGCGAGAATTATGTGAGAATCATAATGGTCGAAAATCTAAGGTTTCTTGAGGAAGGTTCGTCCGCTCAAGGTAAGCCGGGAGCTAAGGCGAGGCCGAGAGGCGTAGTCGATGCACATACGGTAAAGATTCCGTAGCCACCGAAGTCGTTAAATACAGGGACACAGGAACATAGCCTAACCCCACCGTTGGTTGAGTGGGGCGTAAGGGAGCGAAAATTAGTAGCGAAGTGGGTGATTGTACACTGGCGAGAAAAGCTGTATGGATTGACAAGGTGCCCGTACCGCAAACCGACACAGGTAGATGAGGAGAGAATCCTAAGACCAGCGGGAGAAGTGTTGTTAAGGAACTCGGCAAAATGACCCCGTAACTTCGGGATAAGGGGAGCCTACGCGAGTAGGCCGCAGAGAATAGTCTCAAGCGACTGTTTAGCAAAAACACAGGTCTATGCTAAATCGAAAGATGATGTATATGGGCTGACGCCTGCCCGGTGCTGGAAGGTTAAGGGGAAGTGTTAGAGCAATCGAAGCACTGAACTTAAGCCCCAGTAAACGGCGGCCGTAACTATAACGGTCCTAAGGTAGCGAAATTCCTTGTCAGGTAAGTTCTGACCCGCACGAATGGCGTAACGACTTGAGAGCTGTCTCAACAACATACCCGGCGAAATTGAAGTACTGGTAAAGATGCCAGTTACCCGTGATAAGACGGAAAGACCCCATGGAGCTTTACTGTAACTTGATATTGAATTTTTGTATTACATGTACAGGATAGGTGGGAGACAGAGAACTAATGCCGCCAGGTGTTAGGGAGTCGATGTTGGGATACCACTCTTGTAATATGAAGGTTCTAACCTGCACCCGTGAATCCGGGTGGGGGACACTGTCAGGTGGACAGTTTGACTGGGGCGGTCGCCTCCTAAAAGGTAACGGAGGCGTTCAAAGGTTGGTTCAGCACGGACGGAAATCGTGCAACGAGTGCAAACGCATAAACCAGCCTAACTGCGAGACCGACAAGTCGAGCAGTAACGAAAGTTGGAGTTAGTGATCCGGCGGTATGAGAGTGGAATTGCCGTCGCTCAACGGATAAAAGCTACCCTGGGGATAACAGGCTGATCTCCCCCAAGAGTCCACATCGACGGGGAGGTTTGGCACCTCGATGTCGGCTCATCGCATCCTGGAGCTGTAGTCGGTTCCAAGGGTTGGGCTGTTCGCCCATTAAAGCGGTACGCGAGCTGGGTTCAGAACGTCGCGAGACAGTTCGGTCCCTATCTATCACGGGCGTAGGAAATTTGAGGAGAGCTGACCTTAGTACGAGAGGACCGGGTTGGACGTACCGCTGGTGCACCTGTTGTTCTGCCAAGGGCATAGCAGGGTAGCTAAGTACGGACGGGATAAACGCTGAAGGCATCTAAGCGTGAAGCCCCCTTCGAGATAAGATTTCCCATAGCGTAGGCTAGTAAGGACCCATGAAGACTACATGGTTGATAGGCCGGAGGTGGAAGTGCAGTAATGTATGCAGCTGACCGGTACTAATAGTCCGAGGGCTTGACCAAGCATTTTAATCTGCGGAGCAGATAAAAATGCGAATATGTACGAAAGCAAAGGAGCAGAAGCAATTCAAAGAATTGCGAGGAGCGACTGGTTGCCGAAAGGCAATGCGAAGTACATACAAGCGTAAGCTTGAGCATAAAAAGCAAGAGCAGATTAAAATACAGATGTATCGCTACATCAAAGGTTAGGAACGAGAAAGATAAGAAATTAGAGAAAACGCATTGTGAAGTTATGTTGTTTAGTTTTGAGGGTATGACCTCAAAAGAGAAGATCCGGTGACGATAGCAAGGAGGAACCACCTGTTCCCATGCCGAACACAGAAGTTAAGCTCCTTAACGTCGATGATACTTGGTGGGTGACTGCCTGGGAAAGTAGAAAGTTGCCGGAACGAAGAATGCTGAAGATAACGACAAAAGTCGTTATCTTTGGTGTTTAAAGAAAAAGTTAGCGAAAGCTAAAGAAGATATTCCTCTATAGCTCAGTTGGCAGAGCGCATGACTGTTAATC